>Ga0307414_10000074_pt1 | contig 94049 bp, 75 predicted proteins | sample DK1Ometagenome_FD_203804 | JGI IMG/M metagenome (GOLD analysis project Ga0307414, IMG submission 203804) | Maize rhizosphere microbial communities from greenhouse at UC Davis, California, United States - DK15-O-3 | ecosystem: Host-associated > Plants > Roots > Rhizosphere > Soil | place: USA...
GCAAAAAGACGGTTCTCCATGGAAATAAGGGATCTTGCTATTGCATTAATAGTTGTCCAATGTGGTGGAGACCCCGGCTTATTTTTCAAAACATGAAAAAGGTCGGAATTTCTTCCGACCATGACTGCGGTAATTACCGTCTTTCTTTTTAAGATTTTATTCCACTGTTACCGATTTGGCCAGATTTCTTGGCTGATCTACGTTACAGCCTCTCATTACCGCAATGTGGTAAGACAATAGTTGTAATGGTATAGTAGCCAATAAAGGCAAGAAAGCTTCACTTGCATCAGGAATCTCGATGCAGTAATCTGCCATTTTTCTAACTTCAGTGTCACCTTCAGTTACGATTGCCAGAACAATTCCTTTTCTGGCTTTAACTTCCTGAATGTTGCTGATCACTTTTTCGTAAGATGAGTTTTTAGTTGCAATCACTACAACCGGCATCTCTTCGTCAATTAAGGCGATAGGCCCATGTTTCATTTCTGCAGCAGGATAACCTTCGGCATGGATGTACGAGATCTCCTTAAGCTTTAATGCGCCTTCCAGCGCCACAGGGAAACCACTTCCCCTGCCTAAGAATAAGCAGTTCCTTGAATCTTTAAATTTAGCAGAGATTTCTTTGATCAGGCTTTCTGATTGCAATGCTTTTTCAATTTTCTGAGGGATGTTATCTAGTTCCGTTAACAACTCTGTTAATTTTGAGCTTGTTAAGGTTCCTTTTTGCTGTGCAAGGTGGAAAGCAATCAAAGTTAACACGGTAACCTGGGCGGTAAAGGCTTTAGTTGAAGCCACACCAATTTCAGGACCGGCATGCGTATACGCGCCAGCATGTGTAAGTCGTGGGATAGAAGCACCAACCACATTACATACACCGAAAATAGTTGCCCCTTTTTCTTTGGCCATTTCAATAGCAGCCATGGTATCAGCAGTTTCTCCAGACTGAGAGATGGCAATTACAACATCTTTTTCTGTAATGATTGGGTTTCTGTATCTGAATTCCGAGGCATATTCTACTTCAACCGGAATTCTTGAGTACTCTTCAATTAAGTATTCGCCAACTAATCCGGCATGCCACGAAGTACCGCAGGCCACAATGATAATGCGGTCTACATTTTTAAGTTTATGCGCAAACTCGCTGATTCCACCAAGCTGTACCCTTCCTTCGTTAGGATAGATACGACCTCTTAAACAATCTCTAACTGAACGTGGCTGCTCATAAATCTCTTTAAGCATGAAATGGTCGTAACCACCTTTTTCAAGCATTTCCAGTTTCAGATTCAGCTCCTGGATATAAGGAGTCTGCACCACGTTATCTAATCTTTTGATCATTAACTCATCGTGTTTTAAAAATGCGATTTCGTTATCGTTCAGGTAGATCACGTTTTTAGTATATTCTACAATTGGTGTAGCATCAGAAGCGATAAAATATTCGCCCTGGCCAACACCGATAACCATCGGGCTACCTTTTCTTGCTGCAATCAGCTGATCAGGCTTTGCTTCGTCCATTACAACGATCGCATACGCTCCGCTCACTTCATGAAGGGCAAGCCTTACTGCTTCCAGCAGGTCGATGTTTTCCTCTTTATAGATTTCTTCGATCAGATGAATCAATACTTCAGTATCCGTATCACTGTTAAATTCATGCCCTTTGCTGATCAGCATTTCTTTAAGGGTAGCATAATTTTCAATGATTCCGTTATGGATGATTGATAAGTCGCCACTATGCGAAGTATGCGGGTGCGAGTTTCTGTCAGACGGAGCACCATGTGTTGCCCATCTGGTATGTCCGATACCAATGGTTCCAGAAAGGTTTTTGCCTTCAGCAAAATTTTCTAGTTCTTGCACTTTTCCGGCTTTCTTGTATATATTCAAGCCGTCATTATTGATTAGTGCTATACCAGCGCTATCGTATCCGCGATATTCTAACCGCTTTAATCCTTTAATAACTAAAGGCCAGGCTTCTCTATGGCCTATGTAACCAACTATTCCACACATATTTTTTCAATAGGTAAATAAATAAAAAAACGTTAATAAAATCTGTCAAACTTAAGGCTTTAAACTTGAATTTAATAATGATTTTTCCTAAAAATCAGCCTCTAATGGCAAAATCAAACGTTTGCATGCTTTTAAGCAATCATTTTTAAAAAGGCTATCCGAAACGCAACAGTTAAAACTGAGCATTTTTTTGACCCGGCACATATTTAGGCTAATTTCCGGTGTTTCAAAAACATAAAATACCGGAAATTACTTCATAAGAATTATTAGGAAACGACATCAAACTCTTCAAACTTAGAGTTCTTGCTTTTAAATTCCGGAACAATAGTTTTCATTTGAATAACTACTTTTCTGTTATCATTGATTACAGCGTGGTCCACCAATTTATAGATTTGCGCTTCTATTTCATCGAAAACATATTCGCGCACTCTGCCGATCATTATCTTTTCATGATGTGTAGGCATGGTGTTTTCATTATCATTCAAAAGTTCTTCGTATAACTTTTCACCTGGTCTTAAACCAGAGTAAGTAATTTTAATATCTTCATTAGGCACCAAACCAGCTAGGCGAATCATTTTCTTGGCCAGCTCGACAATTTTAACAGACTTACCCATGTCAAAAACATAGATTTCTCCTCCCTTACCCATGCAACCTGCTTCAAGTACCAACCTACAAGCTTCAGGGATCGTCATAAAATAGCGGGTAATTTCAGGATGGGTAACTGTTACGGGGCCACCTTTTTCTATTTGTTGTTTAAATCTTGGAATTACCGAACCATTTGACCCTAAAACATTTCCAAAACGGGTAGTAATAAACCTGGTAATTGGTTTTACATTTAAATCGTTAATATATCCTAGCCCATTTGAGAATACAAAATCACTGGTAGTTAAAGAGTTGTTTAACGACTGGACATAAATCTCTGCAATACGTTTAGAAGCTCCCATTATATTTGTCGGGTTGACTGCTTTATCAGTAGAAATCATTACAAATTTTTGAACACCATGCTTTACGGATAGGTCCGCAATTGTTTTTGTGCCCAACACGTTCGTTTTAATGGCCTCTGCCGGATTATCTTCCATCATAGGCACATGTTTGTATGCCGCGGCATGATATACATAATGAGGTTTAAAAGTATCGAACAAGAAGTTCATGCGTTTCTCATCTTTTACATCGCCTATAAATGCATGGAAGTTAATGTCCTTATGGGTTTCTTCAAGCTCAAGATACAAATGATGCAAAGCTGTCTCACTATGATCGCATAGAATGATCAGGCCCGATTTAAATTTCAATACCTGTCTTACTATTTCGCTACCAATAGATCCCGCAGCACCTGTAATTAGAATTCTTTTGTCTTGTAGTTGGTTTTTTATCCCCTCAGTATCGATGTGGATAGGCTTCCTGTTTAGTAAGTCCTCAATGTTCAGGTTCTGGATTTGTGCCGTACTTACATCACCACGCGCCCAAACATCCGGTGGTGGGATATTAAGGATCTTAACATCGTTCTCCAGACAAACATCAACGATTTGCTCTTTTCTATCCGAAGGAATGGTGTATGAAGCAAATATCACTTCATCCACTTCATGTTTGATGATTAAGGTTTCAAGTGTGGCTGCATCAAGGATTTTAACTCCGTCAATGGTTTTGCCGACTTTACGTAAATCATCATCGACATAGGCAATAATCGTTTTATTTACCTTGGCATCATGATCGAAAGTTCTCTTGGTCGCAACCCCCGCTTCACCCGCACCATAAATAATTATCCTGATCTTATCCAACTTAGCGTTTTTGATGTACATAAAAAAGTACTTTACAATCACTCTGTAGGTTATTAAGAACAGGAAACTAAAAAGGGAATAGGTAACTATGGTAACGTTACTTAGAATTCTCTCACCTCCCAATACTATCATAATAGCATTGGCGAAGAAAATAGTAAGAGAACTTAAGATCACAGCAAACAGAATCCTAAATGAATCCTGGGCGCTGGTGTAGCGAACAATACCAGCAAAAGTTTTGATATTAAAAAAAACAAGTGTATTTACAACTACAATAAGTAAAATAGATTTATATAAGGCTAGTAGATTTATATTCTCAATTATAAAGTTGTTTTTGAGAACTTCTGCAAGAACCAATGCAAATATACTCAAGCAAATATCAATTGTGAATATAATCCAGCGGGGTACAATTTCTAGTTTAGTAAACATTCCTCGAGTAATTTTTATTCAAGAGCAAACTAACAATAATTAAACCAAATATTATATACCTAAAAATAGGTATTTATTATTTCCTAAATAATGTAACATAAAAATCCTTAATTAATTCACAATCAATACTTTTTGCTTTCTAGAATATTCTAAAATACTTTTGAGATGCCTTTAATTACTCTTTGCAAATCCTCCTCAGTTAAATTAGATCCTGAAGGAAGACATAAACCGTTTCGAAATAGTTCTTCTGATACTCCATTACCATAAAATGGGCTATTTGCAAAAACCGGCTGCATATGCATTGGCTTCCAAAGAGGCCTGCTTTCGATATTATCCTCTAAAAGTATATTGTAGAGACTCTTTTTATTTACGCCTTTAGTTTTAGTAGGATCTACGTGAATTGTACTTAACCATCTGTTTGAAAAATAACCGTGCGGCTCTTCCAAAACAGATATGCCATCAAAAGCTGTTAATTCTTTTTTATAAAATTCAAAGTTTGACCTTCTTTTATTTACACGATCTTGCAAAACTTCCATTTGTCCTCTACCGATTCCTGCAGAAACATTGCTCATTCTATAATTGTAGCCAATTACACTATGCTCATAATGATGCGCTTTATCTCTTGCTTGAGTAGCTAAAAACCGAGCTTGGTTAATATAATCTTCCTGATCAGAAATTAAAGCTCCCCCACCAGAAGTAGTTATAATTTTATTCCCATTAAAGGAGAGAATACCCATCAAGCCGTAGGTTCCCATCGCTTTCCCATCAATAGATGAGCCTAAAGCCTCCGCTGCATCTTCGATAACTGGAATTCCAAATTCATTTGCAATGGCCATAATTTTATCCATTTGCGCAGGCATACCATACAAATGTACCGGAATGATCGCTTTAGGTTTGCTTCCTTTTGTCATTCGGTCAGTGATGGTTTCACGTAATAAATCCGGACACATGTTCCAGGTTTCATTTTCACTATCAACAAAAACTGGTATTGCACCAACATAGGCTATAGGATTTGCACTTGCAGAAAAAGTCATAGATTGACAAATCACTTCATCACCTGGTTTTACACCCAGCATAATTAAAGCAAGGTGAATTGCAGAGGTTCCAGAACTTAGGGCGGCGGCATATTTTGAACCAGTATAAGCAACGAGGTCATTCTCAAAACCATCAACATGAGGACCTAAAGGAGCAATCCAATTGGTTTTGAAAGCCTCAATAACATACTTAAGTTCATTATCTCCCATGTGAGGGGAAGAAAGCCATATTTTATCGTTCATTTTTATTAATTTACTGTATTTGTTATCACAACATTACTATCCACGATATAATGGAAAGAAGTTTTCCTTTATATCCTTTAAATCTTTTTGTTTACGAACCAACTCGTTATATATTTCTTGATCTACTATATACTTCCAAATACTGAATGTAAATCTTGTGTCTGAGAATCCTGACTTAAATTTAAAAAGAGAATCTTCATCACTTCCACCAACTCCGCCTCCTAAATGCAAAAATTCCAATCCAAGTCCATTACCTAAAAGTCTTGCTTCATCAAGAATGAGTTTCATTGGCGTTTCTTTGATATACATCTCTGTTGTCCCAGCCAAATGATATTGCATTATTTTTCCAGTAATAGTAAATATGGCTCCTGCAGCGATTAAATTATCCTTTTTTGCTATTAGAAGCTTATTTTGAAAACACTTATTTTTCAAAAATTCATGAAAATACTGTCGGCTAAAAAAATAGCTGTCAGAGGCATTTACCCGAGTCATGGTTTCATAATAAATTTCAATAAATCTATCGATTTCTTCATCTGTCGTAGCCTCAACAACTTCATATCCTTTTCTCCGAAGTTGATTTAATTCAGATTTATTTGATTTTCTAAATTGTTTTTTTTGCTCATCCTCTGGAATCCTTAAATCAATGGCCACCGTTTTATTTAGATTTACAACCTCTCCAAAGTTATTAAAGAAAGTTCCACTGGAGATCAGTGGATGTAACCTCGAAAATGATGACACAATATTATTTTCCTTAAAAAAAAGAACAAGCTCGTGCTTAAAGGCCTCAATGTTTTCTGTTGAGATATCATTGAAGTCCAGATTGCTTATCGGCCCACAATAACCGTACGCCGAGGTGCAGTCAAAGAGATCAGAATCTGGAATTTCACGAAGTATCAAAGGCAGCGCGATAAAATCTTCTCCAAATGTTCCTACACATAAAATTGGCCTATTGGCTTCTAATAAATTATACGATTGGGTGTGATAAAAGTCAAACTGAAAACATCTATTCACAAAACTGGACCACGATGCGTCATTCACCTCTATAACTGAGAACTTATTCATATTTTAAACTGATCTTTAATAGCCTTGGTTATTATTTCAATATCGTTTATTGTATAGCGGTAATCCATGTGTAAAAATAATAATTGATCTTCTATGGCTTTATCTCTGGCAAGTAATTGATTTGGCCACAAAATAGCTGGAAAAATCTTCCTACTAATTAAAAATAATTTTAGAGCATCTCTTTGTTGTTTGGAGTTACATTCCACTAGGAGCCCAAAAGAACAATCTGAATTGCCGTTATTAAACTTTACATCTGCTATATCTTTCAACAATTCTAATGCCGTCTTTACATTATTCTTCTTCGCTTCTAAAATCTTATTAATATCTAGCTGAAATAAGATGGACTTTGCTACCTCGGGAATAGACGAATTTGTAAATTTTAATTCAAAAGCATTTTCAGATTCAATAAACAAAGATCTAAACAGATCCTTATCTGCAAAAGTCCCTTCTAGATATTGCTTTTTTAACAACATCGCCGAGAGCTTTTGTATTGCTACCTCTTCAGCTGCCAAATTGTGAGAGGCATTTGGTAAGTTATACCCTTTAGGTGAATAACAGAACCCTCCTACAGGAACTGGCAGTTCCTTTCTCAACGAACCAAAACAATAACTAGCATTACTGTTCTCATACCCTAAAATATCATGAGTTAGATCATCCACTATTATTACCTTTAAGAAAGAAAGATCAAGTCCTTTCAATCCGAAAAAGGAAACATTTATAATCACATTTGACTCTACATCCTGAATATCTAATTGCTTAGTTGGGGAGTCCAGCAAGGGATTATAGTCATAGTAATTTATCTTGATTGGTAATCTCTCTATAAAATGAACTACTTCATGGCAGTAATAGCTTGGTATAAATACTTGTTTCCATCCGCTTTCTTTAATTCCCTGATCAAGCAAATTCGCGAGAGCACTTCTTCCTGAAAAAAACAATGAAAAATCGTTATTATTCATTAAGCTATTTGAAGCATCTTTCAAATACCATTCGCTGTCTGCATTATAATGAAAATCAGAGCCGTACTCTTTAATTATCATTTTCATCCCTATTAAAGTAGTGCTTACTTAAACCTTTTGTTATTCCGATATCATCAATCTCTGACATCTTTCTTCCCATACTGATGTCACTAGATTTAAAAAACTTAAAAAATGTCTTAAACAGAATAACGGCATCTAAACTAAATGACAGATGATCAACATATTCGACATCAAAATTAAATCTCTGACTAAATTTCAAGAAATTTCTCCCATTTACTTGAGCCAACCCCGTTATTCCTGGCTTCACTTCGTGCCTCCTTTTATGATATTCAGAATAATATGGTAAATATTCAGTTAGTAAGGGTCTAGGACCTACAATACTCATATCACCACTTAGAATATTAAATATCTGTGGCAATTCATCAAAGGAGGTTTTTCTGATAAAATTTCCGAATGGGGTTATCCTATCCACGTCTCTCAGCAACAAACCGTCGTCTCCCTTTTTATCATTCATGGACTTAAATTTCATCAGTTTAAAAATCCGTTCATCTTTCCCAACGCGATTCTGGGTAAAAAAAGGCTTTCCATCGTTCTGAATAAATAATACAATAGCGACAACTATAAAAACCGGAGAAAAAATAATTAAAACCAATCCTGAAATTATTACATCTATTACCCGTTTAAAAATTTTTTTATACATTATCTATATTCAATTGAAACGAATTAAACAATTTTTTGATTAGATGACTCCTTTATTCTGTTAGAAATATCGTCAAAAGTCTCGGATAACTTGGCTTTCATGAATTCAGCGTAGAGGTTTAATGATTTAGAATTATCTTTCTCAAGCATGAGTTTACTTAAAATATTATAAGTATCCTGGTAATCACTAAAAAGATATTCAGTTCTAAACTGTAGGCCGTATAGATCTTGCAATTTTGTCCCTTGCCATTTATTAAAAATGCCAGCAGGAATGCCCTTTGCAAGCGCCGTAATAGCTACGTGCAAACTAGAGCACAAAACAATTTCTGAATGAACTATTAAATCTGCCATTTCCAGTGTTGATAAATTATTCGGCAGCAATTCCAATTGATTATCACCTGCAGTCATTACCATTTCTAGAAACTTCTCATCTTCCCATAGATGAATTACCGGCATCAGTAATATTCGGATTTTCTTTTGCTTCTTGAATTTTGCTAAGGATCTGCCTATAGTTTCAGCCTCCTCTTCATTAATATTATGTACCTGAAATATTGCATATGGTGTCCCATCTGATATCCATTTTTTATAATGCATCCCGTATTCATTTCTATAAGAAAGGTATTCAGGGAAAATCCATCCCAGATCAGGTGTCAATTTAATTTTCGGATTAAAGATATTATAGTCGCTTTCTTCAAGAATCTTCTTTGAAATTATCCCTCGAACAGATAAATAATCTAATTTATCGATTGTATCATTTATTTTCTCTTTGTCCCACTTGTCTCCGAATGGCCTAACGCCAACTGAAACCCATGCTTTAAACCTAGAGTCACAATTCACCCAATCCCAGACGGTATCCGAGGCATTCTTACTCGAAACCTTCTGTCCATTTTTTACATAAATTGGTCTCCAGGTTCTTTCATCAAATAGGTGTACAACTTCCCCTCCTGCAAGTATTAATGCATCATATTTTTTATCGACCTTATCTCGATGATAAGATTTATAAAAGTAACCTTCAATTGTAATTTCAGATGGAGTAAAAAAATCAATTTCCACGTTTGGAATTCGCGCCTCCATTTCCTTTTTGAAGACATGAGAAAATAAAATGTCTCCATAATTATCAATATCAGCAAATGAAAACATTGCTATCTTTATTTTGCTCATCTTATTTAATTATTAAACTGTCAACAATATCTACATCAAAAACGGGGATTCCGGTAGCCAAACTAACTTCTCTCCTCTCAATAAACCAATTATCTATAAAAATTGCACCTTCCGGATTTATATAATCAGATTTTTTGTCTTCTAGTTTTAGTACTATTATTTCATCAAACAAACTAGGTGCTATAGAAAAGTCTGCCAGAGACTGATGCAATTTAGTGCCGTGTTTGGTTATTAGATTTACTTTTTTGCCATTATTTTTGCACTGATATATAAAACTCATTAAGACAATATTGATTTTGCCATTAATAATTAATGTATCATCATAATCGATGTATACTGTTGTATAGTCAAAATCATATTTAAACTTGTTTTTGGTTATTCGAAATAGTTCTATGCTGTGTTTACTTTCAAAAATTTTAACATCCATATCTAAAGCATCATAGATACTTAAAAGAGGCAAATTGACGCCCTTATGTCTGAAGAAACCCATTGTCCCAGCAGTGCGTGTAGAAACTTCAAGAAGCTTTAATTCTCCATTTGAATCTTCCTTTAACTGAAAAAACCAAAGACCTTTAAATTTCAGTTTTGAATTTATCGTACTTGCAATATTTTTAACCGTTTCAGTTAACTCCACTTCTTTGCTCCTAAATGTAATTCCCATCTTAACCTGAACTCGTTCACGCATTCCAGAAAACAAAAGATCTCCGTGCTTGTTTGTAAAACAATCAATGGTATATTCCTTACCCGGTAGATATTCAACAAACACTAAGTCTTTATTGCCAATTAACTCCTCATGAATAGCTTTTGTTTTAACTAGTTGTACGCCTTGGGCCCCTTGGCCCACATCGGGTTTAGAAAAAATAGGATACAAGTTTTCAGACAAAAGTTCATCATGTAATGCAGGGCAAAAGAAATCATCCTTAAACAAAGCATACGTTTCTTTCTTATATCTACAAATAAAGTTAGTTCTATAATCTGCAGAAATGATTTTAGCATTTATTTTACTCGCATTTTCGGTTAAATAAAGTGCGGCAGTATCATCCGTAGGGAATACAAGGCTTATGTTGTCAGATTCTATAAGTCTATTTAATTCTTCAATAAAATTCTCATATCCTAGAAACGGCAATTTTCGAACATCATTCTCGTATATTAGTTCGCTATAGTCATTCCTTCCGGAGCCTGGAATTACCTCGATATGAATAGAATGCTTAATTGCTTCATTAATTTCTAGCGCATTTTCAGCACCAGACGGGAAAATTAAAACTCTTTTTTTCATTTTATAGTATTTTAGAATCCTTAAAAATTATATGTCACACTTAATCTTTAAGAACTATATTTTTCATTTAATTTTAAGAATAGACCATTTCCAGTCTGAACTTGCATAAAATTAATTCGATTGTTAATTAATTATAGTGCATACTATGACGGTAAAATTTCACTAAAAACCATTGTATATTTTTTTACTGCAATTTCTAAAGAATATGATTCAATGGCTTTTTTCAAAGCATTTTCTTTCTGTCTGATTTGTAGGTCTTCATTTTTAGTATAAAGTACAAATTCATTAATTGATTCTGGAGAATGCCTAGGAGGTAAAACATATCCTAAGTTATCTTTTCTAATAATTTCTTCTTGCCATCCGTGATGATTAATTAAGATTGGTCGTCCTGCAGCAAGTGTGTCGAAAAATTTATTTGCGGAATTTGCCCAAAGTTCTTTCAAATCAATTACAAAGGAACTTCCCATATTGGCTTCATAATACAATTGGGGCAATTCATTCTTAGTAATAGCATCTAAAATAAAAACGTTTTTATGTAAAAGGTTTTTCTCCTTTGCTGATTTCATTATATTATTTTTTTCAGCACCATTTCCAATTAAAACAAAAACTATGCTTGGATCGATTGTAATTATCTTCTCAGCTAGCTGAATAACATATTCAATCCCATTTACTTTCCCAAAAGTTCCAGCATACAAAATTGTGAATCTTGGAATAAAACCTAATTTCTCCTTCAATATTGACGACCTCTTACTAGAAATATTTTGAAAACGATTAATTTCTGATATGTTTTCAATGACCTGAACCGGTTTCTCTAATAGCTGAGGATAACGAGATACGATGGAGTATTTCATATCAGAAGAAAGAGGTATGATGGCTTTAGCATTCCGATATATCACTCCTTCTAACCAATATAACAGTCTTTGTAAAACTTTACTTCTAATCGCACCAATCGCTATAACTGCTTCCGGCCAAATATCTCTAGCTTCAAATATAAAACTCGTTCCATGAAAGACTTTCTTTATTAAAGCAGGGATACCTATTGTTAGCGGGGTAGAGGTTGCAAGGACCAAATCTGGTTTCAGTGATAGAAGCTTAATTGTTGAAAACCAGAAAAATTGAAAAAAAATAATTGACCTTTTAAAATATGATAATTTGTTACTATAAGGTAAGTATATATAATGTATCAAAAGATCCTCCCTCTGAATAGAATTCCATCTACGACCATTTTTATATTGAATATCTGAAGTAGTTGTAATAATCTCTACCTTATAATTTTTTGCGACAAATCCCCTAGCCAAGTCATAAGAACGCGTCCCACCCGGCTCGTTAGGAAATCGAAAGTATTGATGGAGATATGCTATATTTTTCATATTGGTGATAATTGCTTGCTTTTATTGTTGGCTTGGATCAAAACAAAATAAAGAGCTGTAAATACTATTAAAAACCGCGCGTCTGATAAATCCCCACTCACTAAAGAATTGAAGAGATAAAAAAGCCAAATTCCAATCACAGTGGTTTGGGTAGCAGAAGGGGGATTTATTTTATTAAAAATAGTTCTAATGGTGTCTCTAAAAAGAACAGCAAAATAAGCTATGACTATTAACAAAAGAAATATACCAGATTCCAACCAAGTCTCGATTAGAAAATTGTGAGGGTATCCTGAGTCTCCCAAAATTTTTGATTTATCACCATAAATTGAAAAATTCCCTAGACCATATCCAAATGGATTTTCCAAAATTGCATTTTTACTTTCGGAAAGCAAAGATAATCTTGCGCTGGAGGATGTTCCACTTGTAATACTTGATGATTCATTTAGCCCAAATATTCTTGTAAGCATGATATTTTGAGAAAATAACCCCAAGATTGTTTGTAAATTAATTTGAATCAACAAATACATTAAACCTAATAGTATCCAAATCTTCTTATTTCTTAACAATAGTATCAGTAATACCAAAATTAGAATAAACAGTGGCCCCTTACTACCCGAGAAAGTCATCAATGCTAGACACACAATTAATACAGGTATTTTTAAATATCCTCTTAAGCTATAGTTAAATAGAAAAACAATAAAAAATAAACCTACCCATCTACTAAATACAATGGGGCCTCCACCCAATACTGCTAATCGTGATTCTCCTATCCCCCCAGATGACACTATCTGAGCAAAACCAACAAGCCCCAAAAAAAAACCTATCAGTGATATTTGTTTTAAAAAAACTAAAATGTCATTTTCTGTTTTAAAAGAATTAACATAAAAACATACTGGAAATGTAATACAACTTAAGGTAATTAGCTTATTTACAGAATAATCCCCATCGACGTTAATGCCCCAAATCGACCAATTAATTGTTACAATAATAAAAGTAAACACAAAAATCAAAAAGAGATGACTTGCTATTATGCGATTGGTAGGTCGTTTTAAAAAAACCACAAAAGCGACTACATAGAGCAGCGTGAAAAGATATGTAAAATTAAAATCCCCTATTGCTAATCTTTTATCATAGAAGCTACCGATTGCAAATACTGGTAAAAGGAAAAAATTATTTATGTACTCTTTTCTAAAAATCTCACGCATTTTTTAATAATCTATACATAAAAGCCACATTAATTATCGAGAATATGATTGTAATGAAAACTAAGTGAAGAAAACGGAAATCATTAAAGATTGAAACAATCGTAATTAAAAACAATGCGGCAAATGAAATTAACATGTAAATCTTAGATTCAAGAAATTGAATCTTTCTTCTTCCAGCGAAAACTTTTTGGAATACCAGATTACAAATACCATTAGTACAAACAAGAATTAATAAAACTATAAAATATTTGTATATATTCTCCAATTGCAAGACAGAAAATTTATGGCTTAATCCAAATAAGATTTTAATAAAGAACTTGCCAAACAAAATAGCACCAAATATTGAAATAGCTGAAACAATTGTTCCATAGAGAACTGTTTTCTTTATATTATATTTAATATTTACGGATCTTTCCAAAACATAGGTTGAAAATGATTTTATGATAATTCCATCAAATGATGAAGCTAAAATAAATCCGTATGAAATATAAATTATATCTATTCCTTCAATAAAAGAAAAATACATTCTTAATAAAACGTACCAAATAAATATCGAGTTGTTGTTTAAGAAAACCCACACATTAAAGTCTCTTTGGGTAAATTCCATTTTCTTCCCTTTGCTTTCATTTATCGTCTTGCTTACCTCTCCCCAGGTATTAAAATACTGTACAAATACAGAAAGCAACCTATTTAATGGTTCACCAAGAATATTGAATAGTGATAAAAGAGGATATATAAAAACTATATATACAAATGATCTTAAAAAGTTTGACTTATAATAATTTGAATAATTGGATTTCGATAATAAAATTATCTGGCCTATATTATGGTAGAAAACTAGTGAAGACGATAATCCACTTAGGATAATAATATAGATAAAATTATAATCCGTCGTAATAATGAATTTCCACGCTAAAAGCTGTAACAGCGTTACTAAAAAAAAAATTATAATTGATATCGCAATGGATTGCCGTCTAATTTTAACAAATGACATGCCTCTTTTATGCATGAGCGAAAACTTCTTCATTAAATTAGCACCCAACCCACCTTCAGTATAAAAAATCGCTATTATTTGACCATAAGTCATCAACTTTAGATAACTAGCAAACAAAAGGGACCCCCCAAAAAAGTTCGCTAAAATAATTTCTCTTAATACACCCGTAATCTTAGAGAAGATTTGAATGGCTACTATTCCCAGAACTTTATTCTTTAACAACTTACTAATCATTCGCATTTACAATCTTGAACAAAAGAAGTCCCATTCTTTAAAATCTTGGCATTTAATGCGCCGTTACCAAAATATTGTATATTTCTGCCAATTGTGTGTTTTTCAATACGTTGTTGCAATATTGCATCAAATCTACCGAGTTTTATAAACCCATCAGTAAACCATCCATTTCCTTTTCCACTCCCATCTATAAATTTCGAATATTTATTTGGAAGCCATATTTTTGTATCCAACAAATTAATTAGATTATCAATATCAGTTTTATTGAATCCCTGATTACAATTAAATAGTTCAATAATAGTAGCGACAACTGCATTCCCATGAGATACATCTTGGCCGGGAGAATTTGAGCGGTCCCATTTGTCGCTCCAAAATAATGCTCCTCCACTTTGCTTCAATAAGCTACGAGTGCCGACATTAATTTGTTTACGTAACCTATTATCGAAATTTGAAAAAACGACTTTATACTTATTCTTTTTTGTAATGCACCATAAATCCATAGAAATTCTTGCCCAATGCGAAAACATATGTGTGTTACTCCTATAAACATTACCTTGCCCCCTATATATCCATTTATCGTAAATATTTTGCTCCGTAAATGCCAAAATATCACTAAATTTTGATTTATATGTAGGGTTTGAATTTACAGAGGGTGTATTTTTCATAACTTTCAATAATGCTGTTACATACCTCCAACAATAACTTTCATAAAGAGGATATTCTTTTCCATTATTACCCAATTGAGGATGGCTTTTATTGACCCACCCCTTATACCTATCCTTATATTGGCTAGTAGCAATTTGGCTTGTAGTGGTTGAACTATTTATCATATTATATACAAGAGCTAAAGCTCTATCCAAGTAATATGGTTTCCCAGTTGCTTCAAACATTGTAGTAAAACCATCTATAGAATATGACAAATCATAAAATTTCCAACTATCATTGGAGGTACTAAGTTTCGTTATATCCGAACTGTCTTCTTCCCATTTCTTTAAAAACCGATTTTCCCAATATGAAACAGGCTGCACAGACTGAGCTTCACAGAAAACAGCACCCGATATTAAAAGCAAAAAAAATAGTAATCTCAATTTAAACATATCATATAAATTTTGATGTCATCAACTAATTAGATGTAGATAGTCAAGCTTAAAAATAAGCTCGAGCTTGGTCCCCCTTGTTCATCTTTATAATCTTCCGTCTACTAAAGATCTATCCAAACAAGCTTTCGTATCAAATATCACTCCATTATTTCGTTTTATTTTTCGATAATCTAACTCTAAAAATTCGCTATGAGCTACGGCGACAATAACAGCATCATAAAGGTTTGATTCATCTAGCTCGTTGATAATATCTATATTATATTCATGCTTAACCTCCGTTTTATCAGCCCAAGGATCGAAAACATCCACAATTAGTCCAAAATTAAGTAGCTCATGATAGATATCTACAACTCTTGTATTACGAACGTCTGGGCAGTTCTCTTTAAAAGTAATACCCATAATTAAAGCTCGGGAACCTTTAATTTTATGATCTTTCTGTATCATTAACTTAACAACCTTTTCAGCCACAAATGGACCCATATTATCATTTACCCTACGGCCCGATAAAATTACTTGCGGGTGATATCCAAGTGATTGTGCTTTATGCGCTAGATAATACGGATCAACGCCTATACAATGTCCTCCCACCAACCCTGGTTGATATTTTAAAAAATTCCACTTTGTGCCTGCAGCTTCTATAACGTCGTTGGTGTCTATTCCAATTCTATCAAAAATTAATGCAAGCTCATTTACAAATGAGATGTTAACATCTCTCTGAGCATTTTCAATAGCTTTTGAAGCTTCTGCAACCTTTAGGCTGGGTGCCTTATGAGTTCCTGCAGTTATGATGGATCCATACAGTTCATCTACCAGATTAGCAATTTCAGGCGTAGATCCTGAAGTAACTTTCTTTATCTTAGTTAGTGTGTTAACCTTATCTCCAGGATTAATTCTTTCAGGAGAATAGCCAGCAAAAAAGTCCTTATTAAAGGTTAGACCAGATACCCTTTCCAATACAGGAACGCACTCTTCTTCGGTACAACCTGGGTAAACAGTCGATTCATATATAACCAAGTCTCCAGCTTTCAAGATTGAACCTAACATCTCAGATGCTTTAATTAACGGGGTCAGGTCTGGTGATTTAAATTGATCAATGGGGGTTGGTACGGTTACAATAAATGTGTTATACATCTTTAAATCCTCAGAATTGAAAGAAAATACAAGTCCGGTGGTTGATTCACTATTTTTTCTATCCTCAATAGCGTAATTTAAATCTTCAAGATTTGCTTCTTTAGTTCTGTCTCTACCGTGGCTGAGTTCTTCTACTCTTGATATGTTAATATCAAAGCCTAAAACTTCATATTTTTTGCTGAATTCCAAGGCCAAGGGTAATCCAACATATCCTAGGCCGATTATGGCAATCTTAGAGTTGTCAATGCTTAACTGCATAGTAATTTATTAAAATCTTTGTGATAAATTCTTTAAAATAGTTTTAAAAGTTACTTTATGGTTCTCGTTATCATCAGAATAGTAACCATAACCATAGCCATAACCGTAACCATAACCATAACTTCCTCCTGCTTTAACACCATTCAGTATTAAATTTAATTTTGGAAACTTATTAGCATTGTACATTTCTTCTAACTGCGAAATTTGACGTTTGAAAGTCACCCCTTGTCTAACTATATAAATACTCGCATCCACAACACGAGCTAATATTTGAGCATCAGTAACCAAACCAATTGGTGGGGTATCAATAATTATTTCGTCGAAATTAAGTCTTAAGTAGTCCAATAATTTTTCAATCTCATTCCCGATTAGCAATTCAGACGGATTTGGAGGAATAGGACCAGATCCAATAACATAAAGATCTTCAGTTATACCTGAAGGAAGGATAATCTCACTAACTTCAGACTTCCCTATTAAATAATTACTTAGACCTGTCTTGTTATTTAATTTCAAATATTTACTAACTTTTGGTTTTCTTAAATCTAATTCCAGCAAAATAGTTTTCTTTCCACTTAAAGCAAGAGCCGTAGCAATGTTACTACCAACAAAGCTTTTTCCCTCGCCTGACATACTTGAAGTAATTAACGTTACAAATCCTTGATTATCAATTTTTTTACCATGAACGAACTGTAAGTTAGTCCGAATTGCTCTAAACTGTTCGGCAATAGCCTTTCGACTTGTAGCATTAACGACAATGGCCTCATTTCCTTCTGAGTACATTAATTCCCCTAGCATTGGAGCTGTGGTTAACTTAGATATATCAGAACTAGAGTTAATTTTATTATTGATTAATTCCTTACTATAAATATAACCCACTGGAAGAAGCAGACCTAATACTGTTGCCATTAAATAAGTCAATACCTTTTTAGGTTTAATAGGATTTGTTGTAGAATAGGCCTCATCAATCACTCTGCTATCGGCTACTGAAGAAGCAAAAGAGATTGCGGATTCTTCTTTTTTCTGCAACAAATACAGATAAAGACTTTCCTTAATAGTTTGTTGACGTTTTATACTTATAAACTTCCGTTCTTGTCCAGGAATCTTTTTAATCGAGCCTTCATATTTATTGCTATAAGAATCTAGTCCTCTGCGTGTACTTTCCAAAGTCTCTTCTATATTTTTAATATTTCCTTTAATCCCTGCCTTGGTGGCTTCAATTTGCTGATTAATCGACTCAAACATGGGATTGCTTGGTTGCGTAGTAGCTAGTAAATTTATTTTTTTCAATTGCAATTCACTAAGTTGATTAATTTGGCTCAATAATACGGGATCGTCAATCCCCATTGTACTTGGCAGTTTTTCTTGTGGACTTTCAGAGTTGACATAACGCTGAACGTCTTTCACAACTGACAATTTCAAATTAACTTCATTTAGTTTTGCGTCATTTGTTTTAACGCTTTCAAGAAAAAGAGACGCTTCACTACTGATGTCAGTTAAACCTTGACTACTTTTGAAGCCTTCCACATCCTTTTCTACCTCCACCAATTCACCTGTGATTAAAGCAAGCCTTTCATCAATAAAGTTAATGGTACTTTGAGTAGTCCTATTCTTATCAGCCAATGCTGCTTCGTTATAAACTTGAATAAGTGTATTTAAAATATCCCGACCTTGTTTAGGAAGGGTGCTTTGATAGGTTAACTCTAATACCGTTGACTGTTTAGTCGAAACGGATACATTTAAATTAAGTAAACAGTCATTAACAACCTTTATTGGATCATTAAAAATAATAGAGAAAATTTGCTTCTGTTGTTTAGAAAAATCAACAGTTTTGTCAATTTTATATACCCCGATTATGTTTCTCTGTAATTGATTTAAAGGCCCGGAGATTTTTTTTCCAGTCTTTTCATCTTCTAAGGTATATGTACCTTTATTTTGAAAAGAAAGCTTAAATTCCTTTCCAAAATAGGCTTTATTCATTTCAAACGTTTCGAAGACAACAGGTCTATCTTCATATATGTCTCTATCCACCACTCTACCTTGCCCACTCAATTGTACGTTTAAGTTAAGCCTTTTTACAACCGCGGCCATCAACGTCTTAGATTTTAGAATTTCGAGTTCATTTTCCACAACCTTAGATCCTCCTATGAGATCCAATTGACTCAGTATATCATCACTTGGAATTCCCTTTTTTTCATCCTTTATTAGGAGAGTACTCGTAATTTCATAAACTGGCTTAGTATAACGTAGATACAAAAAAGCAATAATAAAAGTGAGAATTATTGCAAGTAAGAATACTGGCCAATAATAAGTGTATTTCCGTATAATTTCGTCAAATTTTATGTCTCCATCATTTATAATCTCCCTTTTGTAATTTTCTGGGTTTATTTCTCTTTTCATAAATTTATTTGACAATTTAAAAACGGCTAATAATTAAGGCTATTACTGACAATGCAGACAGAACAATGCTTACATTTCTGTAACTAGAATCAACACTCGCGTACTTAGCACTACCAGGCTGAATATACAATACATCATTATTCTGTAAATAATAATAGGGTGAATTGAATAATTCTTTACTTTGCATGTTTAAACGGATATATTGTCTTTTACCATCCGTTTCCCTCACCAATAACACATTATTACGAACAGCAGTTATACTTAAATCACCTGCCATGCTCAATGCTTCTGAAACATTCACTCTTTCATTATTCACAGGATAAACTCCAGGTCTCGATACATCCCCTAAAACAGATACCCTGAAGTTAATCAGCCTGATACTTACCACTGGCTCTTTAAGGTAGTTTACTAATTTACTTTGAATTAATTCCCTTGCTTGCGAAGTAGTCAATCCTTCCAATTTAACAGAACCAATTAATGGCAATTGAATCATACCTTTCTCATCGACCATAAAACCATTTGCAGTATTTGTAGGATTTACATTGGCAGTGGTACTTCCTTGAATTGAACTCGTTGTTCCCATATTAAATATGGCCGATGCTTCTGGGTTTAAACTATTCACAGTCAAGGCCAAAATATCATTCTTTTGGATCTTTAAAACTGTTTGGTTTTGAATTTGCTCCTGAATAGTTGAATCCACTGGTAAATCTTGAAAATAGGGAACGGATTTATATTTCACTCCGCATGAGCTCATAAACAGTACGGCTGCAATTAAATAAAAGAATTTTCTCATAGGCTTGTCTACCATATTTATTAAATTTTCCAAAGATAATACTTAAGTTTTACTCATGAATGATAAATAATCAATAATTCCGAGTGCAATAAAATGAACAGATTATCCTTGATTCTAATTCACAGCCCCATTCACAAATTCCATACCATAAAGTTTTAAATTTTATACTTAGCTTCGTATTGATTAATTATTATAAAAAAAGATTATATGTTTTTTTTCAAGCGTTCCAGTAAATCTAAGTACACTGATTTTAGCTCAATAGGCATTGACATGCATTCCCATCTGGTCCCAGGAGTGGATGATGGCGCAAAAGATATAGAAGATAGCATTCAATTAATTTCCGGACTAAGGGAACTTGGATTTCACCATTTAATCACTACACCGCACACTTTACAAGACATCCACCCCAATACCACCGAAACTTTAAAAAATGGACATTCATTATTGGAAGGCAAGGTGCCTGATGGAATTACTTTAAACCTTTCATCAGAATATTATCTTGATGAGCAGTTTCAGAATCAGCTTACGGAAGGAAATTTAATGCCATTGCCTGGTAATAGGCTGTTGGTGGAGTTTAGTCAAATATCAAGGCCCCACGATCTGGAAGAAGTATTTTTTGATCTTGGCATTAAAGGTTACCAAATTATCCTTGCCCATCCAGAACGATATTTGTTCTTTCACAAACAATTCGATTATTACAAACGAATTAAAGAAATGGGCGTTGAATTGCAGGTAAATGCACTATCTTTAACGGAACACTATGGTAAACATGTTAAATCAATTGCAGAAAAGCTAATCGAAAAAGACATGATTGATTTTATTGGAACAGATATCCATCACATTAGACACCTGGAAGGTTTAAAAAGAGTCCCATTAACGAAGCATTTTGAACGTTTGGCTGACAGTGGCCTGCTTAAGAATAAAGATTTGATTTAAAACAGACTTACCAGGCGTTTTTATTTCCAACAAGTATTTGCCATATGGTTAAAAACGTAATCTTTAAATCTAACAAAAGCGACCAATTCTCCAGGTACCAAATATCTGCATCAACTCGCTCCTCCATAGAACCATCTTCTCTGGTTTCACCACGTAATCCATTTACCTGTGCCCATCCGGTTATTCCCGGCAATAGAAAATGACGCACCATAAATTGGTCAATCAGTGCCGAGTATTCAGCTGTATGCTGTAACATATGCGGTCTTGGCCCTACTACAGACATATCTCCCATCAATACATTAAAAAACTGTGGCATCTCATCAATACTGTTCCTCCTCATGAAAGCCCCGATCTTTGTAATCCTGCTATCTTGCTTGCTTGCCTGTTTCGTATCAGAATCACCGTTAACACACATACTCCTGAACTTCCAGCAATAAAAAGGCTCATTATGTTTCCCTGACCTCAGTTGCTTAAAAAAAACTGGACCTTTAGACTCCATCTTAATTAAAATAGCCATTAAAGGCACCAGCCAGCTCATTACAAAAAAGACAACTAAAAAAGAAAAAAGGATATCAAAAATCCGCTTAACAACTTGGTTGATCATGATCTCCAACGGTTCCGTGCGCGGACTAAGTACCGGCAAATGCCCATACAACTGAACCATTACGTTCTTTTTAAAATAGTCTTTTACATCTGGCACCAGTTTAAAACGGATCATTTCCTTATCAGCCCTTCTCATTAATTGATTGATCTTACCTATAGCCCGATCTGGCAAGGCGCAATAAACTTCTCGTATACTACTTTCACGAACGTAATCAATACATTCTTCAACACTTCCGAGAATATTGATATCATCGCTTTTAAGAGCCGGATTGTCATCAAAAAAACCGACAACCCTATACCCCAAGTGCGTATTCCTTTCCATATACTTTCTAAGATCAACTCCCAGAGGGCCTGCTCCTACTATAACAACCTTTTTATAGTTGATCATTTTTGTTCTGCGCGAACGACGGAGCAATAGAAAGCCTATTTTAACAAAAAGAAGCAATGGGATAAACACCAGCAGGGCAACACCCATCAGCTTTCCGGAAATACTAAAATCTTTTATAGCAAATAATAAGATCGAGATAACGGCAATAAAAAGCAGTAATGACCCTAATGTCTGCCTTATAGTCGGAATGGCATCTTTAACGAAAAGATCATTGTACAAACGGGTGATCTGGGTGACATTGAACCAGATAAAGTTAATGAGCAAAATATGAAGAAGGCTGGGATCAGCGCCTGAATACCCTAAAGTATGATGTGTGATTGAATACCCAATAAAGATAGATAGGTTAACCAGAAAAAGATCCAATAATATACTTATGGCTTTGTAATAAGTACCGTACTTATCTATCATTTATCTGAATTTTGATCTTTTTTAATTTTGTTTGGCCAAAAATATGCATTAAATCCACAAAAAAGACGTTTTAATTACCCAAAATATATGGATTAATTATTGCTTATAATATCCTAAATTTGTCCGTCATCTATTATAAAAAACTTGAAGCAATACTTTATAGGTTCTTACAAGCGCCTTAAACAAACCAACATTCTATCTAACTTCATCAACCTAAGCAGCATACAGCTTTCTAATGCATTGCTACTGATGTTGATCTACCCTATAATAACCCATATTATAGGAATTGAATCCTTTGGTTTTGTTATGCTTGCTAATACCTTTTCAGGACTCGCTGGTATTGCTATCAATTATGGTACCAATCAATCTGGAATAAGAGACGTTGCAATAAATATAAAGAATCCTTACGAACTCCGAAATGTTTTTTATGTGACCTTCTGGATGAGGATCCTCATTTTCATATTGTTTATTTTAACAGTTATCGGAATGCAATGGCTAAACATTAAGTACTATACCTTTATTGTTTTGGCGGTACCTATAGTTATAGCGGAAGTTTTAAACCCCTTATTTTTCTTTACCGGAACTGAGAAACTAAAGTTGTATAACATAGCCAATCTGATGTCCAAAGCGGTGATCATAGTTTTGGTTATTGTTGTAATCAAAGGGCCTGAAGACGCAAAATGGGTAAATTTGATTATGGGTACCTCATCATCCTTAACCTATCTTGCACTTTTGGGCTATGCCATATTTCATCATAAACTCGCCTTTTTAATTCCAAAAAAGCAAGAAATGCTAAAAATTGGAAAAGAAAATTTTTACTTAACCGTCAATAGCGTTTCTGTTCAGCTTCAGCAATCTTTAATGGTTTTTGCACTTGCCAAATGGGGTAACCCCTCCTGGCTTGGCGCATACTCACTTTGTGACAAGATCATCTGGTCGTCCAGGATCATGATCATCTCTGTATCAAATGCGATCTATCCAAAAGCGGCTCAGTTTTATCAGGAAGGCGCCAAATTATGGGAGGCCTATATGAAAAGAATGAAGGGTTTAATGGCGATGATATTTTCGTTCGGATCACTTCTGCTATTTGTAATGCCTGGATTTTTTATTCACTTAATTTCAGGTGAACACAATGAAATGGCCATTAGCTTCCTTAGAGTAATGGCATTTGTTCCTGCTGTTGCAGCCTTTAATTCGCTTAATGTTGTTGATCTGCTCCTAAAAAATAACACACGATCTATTTTTAACATATCTATAATTCTTTTTATTATCGCATGTATTGCCTGTTTCTTACTGATCAGAATTGCAAATCACCATTGGCTGGGGCTTTACACTTTAATTATAGAATGCAGTGCATTAACGATGTACGAATATGTGATAAAAAAATCCAGAAATTATGACGTCCATAAGCTTGCCTAAATCCATTGCTGTTATTTTAATAAACTGGAATAGTTATGAATATACCCGTAACTGCATCCAATCTTTAAATAAAATGGAATTCAAGGATTTTGATATTATACTTGTTGATAACGGATCTATGGATGGTTCGGATGACAGATTGGTTAAAGATTTTCCGAATCTTATCTTTCTAAAGATCATCCACAACATAGGCTTTACTGGGAGTAACAACCTTGCCCTAAACTATTGCATTAACAGGGGATATAAGTATTCTATGATGTTAAACAATGATACTATTGTTGAGCCTGACTTTTTAGAAGTACTCTATAAATACATGGAATCCAACCCTGATGTGGCAGCTGTACAACCTAAAATTTATTTTGAGCACGATAGAAGGTTATTATGGAATGCTGGCTCCTATTTCAACAATTGGACAGGTCAGGCATCAACCGAGGGCTACAATAAAAGAGTAACTGCCAATTCTGATAAACTGAAAGAGGTTGATTGGATTACAGGCTGTGGTCTTTTGGTACGTACAGAGCTGTTAAAAACAGCGGGACTACTTGATGAAAGCTTATTTATGTACTATGAAGATGTAGACCTGTCTTTTAGAATAAAAAGATCGGGACTTAAGTTAATGTATGTACCTGATAGTGTAATATACCACATTGCCGGTGCAGCATATAAAACAAAAAAGAAAACCAAAGAGGGGATAGTAAATCCAATTGTACATTATCATAATGCCCGCAATCAAATATGGATGATCAAAAAATATTTAAGCCCTTTTCAAAAGATCACGGCATATGCATATACATTTATTTACTTCGGGGCTGTACTTATTTATTTCCTGTTAAGATGGCGTTTGGTAAAATTTAAAACTTACCTGAAAGCGATTAAAGATGGCCTGGGCGGGAACATGACAAGCAAGTACATTTTTGATCCAAAAATTTAACCCTTTAGATAGAATGCAGCAAGGTCATCCCATGCTTTTTGTGCTTCAAAACCAGCTTCTATTTCAGAAACTTTATCTTTATTAAAGAGTGATAGTGGTTCTGAGAAGTCTTTCTGTTCATTGTTAACCACTATACATTCTTTGTTAAGACGCGTACGCATCTCATTGGCTACCCTTGCCGCAAACTCGCCTTGCGTTTCAATGTATCCGGATGGGGCTAAAGTCATCACAGGATTTTTTGATATTACCATTTGCTCAATAAAATAAGTATAATATTGTGCCAGCAATTCGACATGAATATTGTCTCTCACATAATCCGGGGTATTTACTGACCGGCTTTCTCCATTTAACCAGCCCGTAATCAGGTAATTCAGGAACCTTTTCTCCTCAAATGCACCGAATGGGTTGCTAATAATGAATTTTCCTATATTAACATCAAACTGTTTGGCATAATAATGAAAAAGATCAGAACTGATTGATTTTGAAAGTCCATATCCCGAAAAATGCTTTTGTGGCAAATTATCATTAACCTTATTGATATCTTCAAATACGGATCCGGTAATCACAAGTTTACATCCTGTATCTCTAAGCGCCATAAAAACCGGATATATGTTTGATGTATTAGCGCTTACCGCTTCTACAATATCGAAATCTGGCCGCTTATAATCTGTAACTTCTGCAGCATGGTGACAAAGCACATCAAACTTTTCTCTTTTAAGCAGTTCGATAAACTTAGCATCACCAAATTTACACCCATATACTGAATGTACATCCTTACCCAATGAATCGATTCTTTTTACCCGTTCAGGTGGATAGGCATCAAGGTTTTCTTTTGTAAAAATAGTGGTTACATGATGGCCTCTGGAAAGCAGCTTATTGGCAAACCAATAACCGGTAAATGAGCTTGCTCCGGTAAGTAGTATCTTCATGATTACTTCAAATGATAATCTTCATTAAAATCGGGATGGTTCAGGTCTTTCTCGGATACAACAATGGGTGTTGCCGGCCACTTAATATCAAATTTAGAGTCGTTATAACGAACACCTCTTTCATATTCCGGGGCATAAAATCCTGTGCTCAGATAAAATGCTTCTGTATCTTCTTCAAGAGTTATAAACCCGTGTGCAAATCCTTCAGGCACATACATCATTGTTCTGTTTTCCGCGCTGAGCTCATGGCCAAATGATTGCCCAAAGGTTTCAGAATCTTTTCTCAGGTCTAATATCATATCGTATAGTGCTCCTTTAATGCAACGCACCATTTTTACCTCTGCTTTAGGCGCAAGCTGATAGTGCATTCCACGAAGTGTTCCCTTGTCTTTGCTCAAAGAATTATTGATCTGTACGATTGCCGAATTCAGACCGAGCGCTTCAAATTCATTTACGCAAAACGCCCTTGCGAAAAAGCCGCGTTCATCTTCTCTTTTCTCCGGGTGAATGAGGTAAGCTCCTTTAAGCGGTGTTTCTATAAACTTCATGATGCTACTTTGATCTTATTAAGGGTGTGTTTCAATTTTCTTAACCTGACGTACTTGTCGCCATCAAAATCGTCCTGATTGAAACCATTTACGATGTATTTCTGATGCAACTCCTCCATTCCGGAACGGAGCGTGTAATCAAGTTTAAAGCCTGGTACCAGCGTATTTAACAAATCAAAGTTGACGCGGTAATTTCTTGGATCGTCTCCTACTTCTCCTGTAAATTTGATATGTGCAGCTGGAATCAGTTCCTGAACATAGTCTGCCACATCCTTTACCTGGTAGTTTTCGCGGTTATCGCCAATATTGATCGCTTTGTTAAACACCAGTTCTTTATTGGCCGTCATTAAATGGACAAATGCTTTGGCAATATCACTGCAATGAATCAGTGGACGCCATGGGGATCCGTCGCTCATAATTCTGATCTCTCCTTTTGAATGGGCACACCCTAACAGGTTATTAACAACCAGATCTATCCTTAACATTGGTGAATACCCGTAGGCAGTGGCATTTCTAAGATATACCGGGGTAAAGTTCTCGTCGGCCATTAATGAGATTTGCTTCTCGGCTTCTATCTTGGAAACGGCATAAGCCGATACCGGATTAAGTGGATCTGTTTCAGAAAGATCAAGTTTATCACCCTTTCCGTAAACCGAACAACTGCCTGAGAAAAGAAATCTTTTAACACCTGCTTCTTTTGCCAGTTTGGCAAGCTCAACTGACCCCTTTAAATTTACATCATAAGTGATCTGCTCGTCAAGATCCCCCATCGGATCATTTGAGATTGCAGCGAGATGCATAATACAATCGTGCCCGATTAGCTCTTCAAGCGTTAAATTTCTGATGTCTTTTATCAATTCTTTATCGGGCCTCACAAAGGGCTCAAATTCACAACCTTCAAAAAGGTTAATATCACATCCGGTAACCTGATGCCCAAGGTCTTTTAGTTGTTTTACCAAATGCACACCTATATATCCCAGATGGCCGGTTACAAATACATTCATAATTATTAATTAAATCCAGGGAGCCTGATTTTTTTCAACAAGCTCTGTAAGGTAATCTCTATCTCTTTGTGTGTCCATACAGGCCCAAAATCCTTTATGTTTATAAAGGTTGAGCTGACTATCTTTAGCAAGATTTACAAGTGGATTTTTCTCTAACACACATTCTTTATCTTTAGAAAGGTACGTTAAGAATTCCTTTTTAAAGAAGAAAAATCCTCCGTTTATCCACTTTTCATTAAATTCGGGCTTTTCCGAAAACTCTACTACAGTGTCCTGATCTAGCTTAATTTCTCCAAATCTGGATGGCGGATTAACACCTAGTACTGTCCCGATTTTATTGTGCGATAAATGATAGTTGAAATGCTCATTCAGATCTGCATCACATAAACCATCGCCATAAGTAACGCCAAAATGTTCGGCACCATTTAAATACTTTTCTGCGGCAATGGCAATTCTTCCTCCGGTCATCGTTTCGGCGCCTGTATAAGCTAGGGTGACCTCCCAATCAAGATTATGGTCTATCGATAAGATATTTTTGGTGTTGGTTCTGAAATCAATAGAAAAGTCACTATTCAATTCAGAGTAACGCAGGAAATATTCTTTTATAACTTCTGATTTAAACCCGGTGCATAGTACAAATTTCTTAAAGCCGTATTTGGCATAAGAGTTCATAATATGAATCAAGATCGGATTTTCTCCAATAGGGACCATTGGTTTTGGACGAAATTCCGTCTCTTCTTTGATTCTTGTTCCTAAGCCTCCACATAATATAAAAATTGGAATATTGTTTCTCATAAGCGGCAGTAAAGTTATTTATTCTGATCAATATATTTATAGTTTTAGGTTTTATCATATAGTTTTGACTTATTTTGCAAAACTTATAAATAAAGGACGCTAAAAAACAGTAATGATAATTTTCCCTTTAATATTTCTTTTATCTTTTATGTATGCCACTGCAGACATTTTTAAAGGGCACAGAGAAGGAGTATTATTATTCTTTATTTTCGGACTTTCTATTTATACCACAACGATGTCTTTGTCGTTTGTGCTGGGGTTCAAATCTTTGATTCCGGCATTTCAGCCAATTAAAGAATTACTCGTGCTTACCATTTTAGGGCTAGGCATTTACCAGATGAAAGAAAAGGTCAAACTAAATGCAGTTGATTACCTGATGGGGGCATATTTCTTTTACACCTTGTTATATGTAGTGGTTCCGCTTGGAGATTTTGGGTTGGCTGATCGTTTATCGGCATTTAAAAGCACTTCATTTTTTCCTCTGATATATGCTGCAGGAAGATTAATTCATTCTGAAACGGTGAACATCGGCAAGTACTTCCATTATATTCTGATTGTGGCCATTGCGGCAACAGCAGTGCTCATTTATGAGGTAATTTCGGATCAGCACTTCCAAACCGTTACCGGATATGCTGACTACAATTTCTATTATTTTGGCCAGGAACCAACCGGTAACTTTGGTTTAACATGGACCTTTGAAACAGAAACAGGTTTTAGAAGATTCGCCAGTTTCTTTTCAAACCCGCTTGAATATGCTGCTGCTACGTTATTAGCACTTGCGGTTATTGCGGCGCTGTATACTGACGACGAGAATAACTTAAAAATAAGTGCTTTTGGCCAGCTAGCCCTGGTATCAAGTTTTATTGCTATTGTTGCCGCATTATCAAGAGCCCCACTGGCCAGTTACTTTGCAATGATTTACGTGTATGCATTTATTACCCGCAAAGGGTATATGCTAAAGATTTTTCACTATGGGTTTATAGCGGCTGTTCTTTATTTTATTTTTCTGATTCAAAATGAGGACATCTATAGCTTTGTGGTAGATACAATCACTTTTCAGAACGCCTCCAGTGTAGGCCATATTATTGAATGGCTAGCCGGAATAGATGCTATGATCAAACAACCCCTGGGATTGGGACTTGGAAGTTCTGGAAAAGTGGCAGGGATGCTTGGGCTGAATGTTGGTGGCGAGAACCAATTTATTATTATTGGTGTACAGGCAGGAGTAATTGCTTTAATACTTTATCTGCTAATACACGCCTACCTGATGGTTTATACTTATAAAGGGATTAAAATATTAAAAGGAAATGAAAGGAAAATTGCCATCATGCTATTCCTTTTTAAAATCGGAAGTATAGTACCCTTATTAACCACAAACTTCGAAAATTATTCTTATGTAATTTATATCAGCTGGTTTTTATCGGGCATATTTATTAATAGTATAACCTCTAAAAATATCTCCAATGGCTAAAACAATTGTAGTAGGCCTGGATATCAGAGATCTCAGGATTGCCAAAACGGGTGCCAGAACCTATCTTGAAGAGATTTACAAAGAGTTTCAAAAAGGAAGACCGGGTTTCAGGTTTCATTTTTTCGACACATCGATTCCTGTTTACACCGGACGCAATAAATTTTTGAAATTGATAGAGCAACTGCGCTTCATTTTCTGGAAACAAATAATACTACCAGCAAAAGCTGCCTCCAAAGGTTGCGATGTTCTTTTTTGCACAGATTATTTTGTTCCGGTGGTCAATTTGAACTATAAAACGATACCTGTTTTTCACGATGCTTTTTTTTGGGAATACCCCGAACATTATAACAAGTACTGGCTCATGACCTTTAATTTTTTAGGAGTATGGGCAGCCAAAAGAGCAAAATACATTACCACGCCTACTAAATATGCAAAAAAGACCGTGCTGAGCTATTTACCAGTACAGGCAGATAAGGTGATCCCAATTGCTGAGGCTCCTAAAACACTAGTTCATAGTACCGGTGGTACTTCCCAAAGTCCTTGGTCAAAAACAGGGAAATACATTCTGCATATCGGTGTTTTTGAAAAAAGAAAGAACCTGATTGTATTGGTGGAAGCCCTTTATATGCTCCGGTCTGCCGGATATCTGGATTATTCCTTAGTGCTTGCTGGCCAATTTAGTCCTAAAAGTGATATGGATGGGAGTACAGAAATTATTAAAGCCATCAATCATTATCAATTGCAGGATTATGTGGCAATGCCCGGTTATGTTCATGACAGAGACCTCGCCTCTTATTATCTGAATGCTGATCTGTATGTTTTCCCTTCTGTAAATGAAGGCTTCGGTTTACCTGTTTTGGAGGCTTTCCAACATGAGCTTCCGGTTATTGTTGCAAACAATACTTCGTTGCCCGAGGTTGGTGGCGACGCTGTACTTCAGTTTGATCCTTATGACGCAACTGACCTGTTTAACAAGCTAAAAATGGTTATCGATAATGACCCTTTGAGATCGGAAATGATCGAAAAAGGAAGAAAACGCCTGGAGGATTTCTCATGGGAAAAGACAGCAAATGAATTAATGGGCCTTTTTAAAAAAGTAAAATAGTAGATTTGCAGAATCTAACCTAAAAAAACGATGCTATTTAAATGCCGCTAAATCAAAAAAAATCCTATTTCTCGTACATCAATTCAAGGTTTAACAATGAGTGGAGTAAAAGTAATACGGTAATTACCTTATATAGAATGTCCATCTACTTAGTAAGGGGTTTCTGGCACCGATTATTTTTCGGTTCAGCAAGCGGCCTGGTTTTTGTTGGGAAGGGAACATCAATACGCTATGCCAAATATCTAAACGTTGGGAAGGACTTTATTGTGGAAGATTATGCGGAGGTTAACTGCATGGCGTATAAAAAAATTATGATCGGAGATAGGGTAACTATAGGAAAATTTGCATTGGTAAGACCTACAAATTCTTACGGAGGTTCAATTGGAGAAGGTCTCAAAATTGGAAATAACTCCAGTATCGGCCCTTATTCATATATTGGCTGTTCAGGAATGATCGAAATCGGCGACAACGTAATGATGTCTCCCAGAGTAAGCATATATGCTGAAAACCATGTTTTCGACAGAACAGACATCACCATTAAAGATCAGGGTGTAAAAAGAGAATTCGTTAAAATTGAAGATGACTGCTGGATTGCTGCCAACAGTGTCATCCTAGCCGGTGTTACCATTGGAAAAGGATCAATAATTGCAGCAGGCAGTGTAGTTACACGTGACGTGCCCCCATTTAGTATAGTTGCTGGTGTACCGGCAACTGTTATAAAATCTAGAATTTAATTATGAATATACTCATACTGCATAGTTCATCGGACTTATACGGAGCAAGTAATGTACTTTTTAATGTGATTAAAGTACTAAAAAACAACGGGAACAACCCAATTGTAGTACTTTCTGAAGAAGGTCCGCTTTCCGACAAATTACGTAATCACCATATTGAAGTCCACATTATCAGATTAGGAATTCTACGTCGCAAATATTTCTCCGTTACCGGAATAATCAACAGGTTATTTTTATTGAGAAAAGCAGATAAAAGCCTGCGAAACCTGATCATCGAAAAAAATATCAAACTCGTTTATTCTCATACAACAGCAGTACTTGTTGGTGCATTGGTTGCACATAGATTAAAACTAAAGCATATATGGCACGTTCTGGAAATTACGACAAAACCTTTGTTCTTTGTCCGTATCATGGGCTGGCTTTTGAACAAATACAGTACTTCTGTAATTACCGCATCGGATGCTGTGAAAGCGCACTGGTCACAGTGGGTAGATCCAGCGAAATTAAAAACCATTTACAATGGCCTGGACTGCAGCCCTTTTGCGAATAAAGCGGGGGATTTAAAAAAAGAGCTTAAACTTTCGGATCAGACCATGCTTATTGGAATGATTGGCCGTGTCCATTTCTGGAAGGGGCAGGATTATTTTGTGAGGATCGCCTCTGAAGTATTAAAACTGGCTCCTAATGCCAAATTTGTTATGGCTGGTGATGCTTTCCCCGGATATGAATATTTGTACAAGCAAAATCAAAAGGTAATTGATGAAAAAGGCATTAATAATAAGATTCATAATTTAGGATACAGAGAAGATATTGTTAACATTATGAATTCTCTTGATGTTTTTGTTTTACCCTCCCTGCTACCCGACCCTTTTCCCACGGTTGTTCTTGAGGCAATGGCCGCAGGCAAAGCCATAGTGGCTACTAAACAGGGTGGCGCTTTAGAAATGATAGAAGAAGGTGAAAGCGGAATATTAATTCCAATTGATGATGCTAAAACCGCAGCCGAAAAAATGCTCAGGTTAATTAACGCTGCACAAGAGAGAGAACGGATGGGCAACAATGCAGCTAAACGGGTAAGAAACCTGTTTTCTGAGAGATCTTTTGAAATGGCAATTGTTGAAATATTTACCGGTGCCCCTAAACGCGAAACAGCGAGAAAAGAACCGGTTCAGGATATTTCTCTAATTTTACAGGACTAAACCCTTCCTGTTATAGATGAAGATTGCAATTATAGGCACACGCGGCTATCCATATGTATATGGTGGCTTCGAAACACTAGTGAGAGAGTTGGGCGAACGTCTGGTAAAAAAAGATGTTGAAGTTCATGTTTACTGTCAGAAGAATTTATTTAATCCCCGACCACCCCAGGTTAATGGAGTGCATCTGCATTACATACCAACACTAAAGGGAAAGTCTGTAAACCAGATTGTACATTGCTTTCTATCCATTATCCATGCTACATTCAGTTCTACTGACGTTATTTTCGCAGTCAATCTAGCTGCAGGTCCTATGGGCTGGATTCCTAAGTTAACCGGCAAAAAAACTGTAATTAATGTAGATGGGCTGGAATGGCTACGTCCCAAATGGAAAGGGCTTGGTGGAACATACTTTTATTTTGCAGCGAAAATGGCGGTCAAATTATTTGATCAGATCATTACAGATGCAGAAGCAATGCATAAAATCTATCTGGACGAGTTCCATACAGAATCTAAAGTAATCGCTTACGGAGCCCCCCCATTTGCGCTAGCCGGAGAAGAGTTAATTGAGCGCTTTAGTCTCCACAAAGGTGAATATTACTTGATTGTTGGCAGACTGATCCCAGATAATAATGCAGATCTGATCATCAAAGGGTTCCTTAATTCAAAATCGACAAAAAAACTGGTTGTTGTTGGTGATGTGCCTTATGCAGATGAGTTTGCGGAAAGTCTGAAAAATCTGAAAAATGAAAAATTAATATTCCTAGGATACATTACTGACCAGCAGGAACTTGCTGCACTATATCAAAATTCATTTGCCTATATTCATGGGCACAAATTTGGCGGAACGAATCCGGCAATGCTTAAGGCGATGTCTAATAATTGCGCCATTATTGCACTGGATACCGTATTTAACCGAGAAATGCTTAATGATGGAGAATTTGGTCTGTTTTTTGGGGAACGTGAGGATTCTGTAGCAACTTGTTTAGAATTGTTGGAAGAGCAGCCTGATCAACTGGAAAAATTACGATCAACAGTGAGTTCCGGTTTAACGGATAAATATAATTGGGATCATGTAGCCAGTAGCTACTATGAAACAATGAAGGCCCTTTTAAAGCCTTCTAAATAAAGTACCTAAATATGAAACTAAATTTATTGCAGTATAACAAGGCAATTATTCTGATCCTGTTACTTTGTGCTGGATTTACCGGTAAAGCCCAGGTTGTATTTGAAAACCCAAATAGCCCTGTTTACAAGTACCTGTCGCGACAGGCTCAAAAAGGAAACATAGAATTTAACGATCTTATCCAACCAGTCAGCAGGAAACAAATCGCTTCATTGCTGCATACGCTACAGGATTCAACGGATAAGCTTTCACTTACAGAACAAAAGGAACTTGCATTTTATCTTCAGGAATTCAGTGAATTTGATTCTGCTATTAAGGACAGTACCACCTTCTTTAAAAAAGATCCATATGGGAGATGGAGGTTTTTATCGGTCACTAAAGACGATTTTCTGCTCCGTGGAGATCCGGCACTTACGTTTGAAACGTTTCAGGGAGGTGGAAAAAGCGTTGCCCGTATAGGTACAGGACTAACCTTCTGGGGACATGCAGGTAAGCACATTAGTTTTCAGTTCTACTTTCAGGACATTACTGACCGCGGAAAAGGCATTGACAGCAATAGAATATTTACACCGGAGACAGGAATTATAAGAACAGCCAACATAAACCCAAATGCAAAAACCGTTAATTACAGCGATTTTAGAGGAAATTTAACTTATAGCTGGAAAAATGGATCTTTTAGCATCGGTAAAGATCAGCTACTTTGGGGCTATGGGCAGGGTGGACGAATGGTATTATCTGACAAGGCACCTGCTTATCCCAATATCAGGCTGGATTATCAGCCCCTTACATGGTTACGCTTTAATTATACCCACGCGTGGTTAAACTCTGCAATAATCGACTCTGCAAGATCTTATCCAAAAGGGAATGGTGTCTACGGCACAGAGCGTGAGCTTTATGTACAAAAATACATGGCTTCGCATACCCTAAGTTTTTTACCGGTTAAAGGCCTGGACCTTAGTGTAGGGGAATCAATGGTTTACAGCGACAATTTTGATGCGGGGTACCTTATTCCCATTATGTTCTTTAAAGCGTATGACCAATACCAAAGCCGCTACAAGCTCACGACAGGTTCTAACAGCCAGTTTTTCTTTTCGGTTAGTTCAAGAAACCACCTGCCTAAAACACATCTTTACGGAACCCTTTTTATTGATGAAATACGGACTGGTGAAATTTTTAATAAATCAAAAAGCAGAAACCAGCTTGGTTATAACCTAGGTGCATCTGTAACTGATGTGGGCATACCTTATTTAACTATTGGCGCGGAATACACGCACATTAACCCGTTTGTTTACAATAATGTAATGCAGGCTCAAACTTATACTAATCAGAGCTACTCGCTTGGCGATTGGATGGGCCAGAATGCCGACAGATTTACTGCATGGCTAAGCTATACTCCAATCCCCCGCCTGATCACCAGATTTGAGTTCAATGCGATAAGAAAAGGCAGGGATGGCAGCCTGGAAGATCAGTATTTTGCTGAACCCCAGCCCGGATTCTTGAGCCAGGGACCGGTTGAAAAACAACAGCAGTTCCTATTGGAAGCCAACTATCAATTGCTGAATAAATTGCAGGTAAAAGCAGCTTTTATGCATCAAAATGGTGTGATTCGTCCCGAAATACAAACATCAGCAGTTCCTAACGAGTTTAAGTTCGGCGTATCATATGGCTTTTAAGCCTTAATACTTTATATTTGTCGTTTATCATAACATCTTCATGAATAATAAATTCCGTTACTACATACTGTTGATTTTATTGGTGGTTGGCTATTCCAACACCCAGGCACAAACAATCTCAATGAGTGATATTCAGAATGTGAAAGTCAGTGAGTTATCTGACGATCAGATTACCCAAGCCTGGAATAAGTTGCAGGAATCTGGAGTTCCGGAACAGGAGGCCTACAAAATGATGTTACAGAAAGGCATGCCTCCAGGTGAAGTTCAGGCTTTTAAAGATAGGGTTTCATTACTTGGATTAAATAAAAAAGCAGCAGTTCCGGTTAACCCTGAAAAGGAGAAAAAAGACTTTAGTCGCGATACGGCCAATACCCTAATAAAACCTACACCAATAGTAGTTGAAAAACCTGCTCCTGAACCGGTTTTAAATGTTTATGGGATGGAGTTCTTTAACCAGACTGCTATTAAATTTGAGCCTAACTTTAGTGTTGCTACACCCAAAAGCTATGTGCTTGGGCCCGGTGACGAACTGATTGTTTTGGTTACTGGTCTCAATGAAAGCAGCGTAAGGACAAAAATATCACCTGAAGGCAATCTGCAGGTCCCTTATGCGGGATTGGTATACTTAAATGGATTTACTATAGAACAGGCCACAAGCTTGATTCGTACCAAAATGACAAAGGTATATCCGGCGATACGCAGCGGGCAGACTCAGGTAGCGGTTAATCTTGGCAATACAAGAAGCATTAAGATCACTTTGGTTGGCGAGGTAAAAACCCCAGGATCATACACTTTATCTTCATTGTCTACCCTGTTTAACGCTTTGTACAATTCCGGTGGCCCAAATGCAAATGGCTCATTGCGCTATATCGAGTTGCTGAGAAATAACAAGATATATAAAACGGTTGATTTCTACAGCTTTTTGCAAAATGGCCTGATGGATGGAAATGTAAGACTTGAGGATCAGGATGTGATAAGAATTCCAGTTTACAGGAAAAGAGTTGGCATTAAAGGTGAAGTGAAACGGCCAGCAATCTATGAACTGAAAGAAAATGAACAGCTGGAAGATCTGATTAAATATGCCGGTGGCTTTACAGATATTGCTTATCGTGGAATTGCGAAAGTGGATCAAATCAATGAGCTGGAAAGAGAAGTAAAAGACGTACCTGCAAATCTGTTCGGGAATTTTACCCCGCATAATGGTGACCTGATCCAAATTGGGGCCATAACAAACAGATACACCAATAGAGTTGTTTTGGAGGGCGCGGTCAACCGTCCGGGGATCTACGAGCTTACTGCAGGATTAAGCTTGTCAGAGCTCTTAAAAACAGCTCAAGGCTTAAAAGTTGAAGCATATATGGAGAGGGGCTATATTAAAAGAACCTTGCCCAACCTGGAAAGAGAGATGATCTCTTTTAATCCTGCTGATATAATTAACGGAAAAAACGATGTCCCTTTAATGAGAGAGGATTCGATTATGGTTCCGGACCGGGCAGTTTTTGTTTCACAACAGAATGTCACGGTTAATGGCTTTGTAAAGAAACCGGCTAGTTTTACTTATAGAAAGGGAATGAAATTAGGTGATGTTATTGCTATGGCAGGTGGTTTTCAGGATGAAGCGGCAGAGCATCACGTTGAAATTTCAAGGATCATTAAAAATACATCGGACAGTGTCGCAAACCAGTTGGTAAAAACATTTACCATAGATGTAAATAAAAACTCACTTGCTGATCAGGAGCTGGAGCTGGAACCTATGGATTACATTTACGTGCCAAGACTAGTAAATTACCGCGCGCTGGGCAATATTAGTGTAAAGGGAGAGGTTCTGTTCCCTGGTGACTACGCGGTTCAGAGAAGAGACGAAACAGCGCTGGATCTATTGCAAAGAGCCGGCGGACTTAGTCCGTATGGTGCGCTAGAAAATGCGCAGATTTACAGAAAGGGTGTAAGATTGAACCTGGATTTGACCGATAAAATGAATGATGAAAATGTGAAAAGGACAATGATCCTGTTACCTGGCGACAGCATATATATACCGAGGGCTATTTCTCTGGTAGAGGTGTCGGGTGCAGTAAATAATCCACAATTCATTAGCTATAAAGGAAAACGTTTTAAATACTATATCAATGCTGCCGCCGGAACAAAAGAAAACGCTCGTTTAAAAGGGGCTTATGTACAATATCCTGATGGATTGAATAAGCCTGTAGGACATTTTCTTTTCTTCCGCAACTACCCTGCAGTTAAACCAGGAAGTAAGATTGTTGTTCCAGTAAAAGATCCAAATAATAAGTTCAGGCTGGGTTTTGCTGAAATAAGTGGAATTACCTCTGCAATTACTGCACTAATAGGATTGATCGCGATTTTAGCAAAATAAGATGACTCAGGAATTTTCTATAAAGAATTTAATCAACGAACGCATAAACGATGTTAAATATGTATTTCGGTTCAAGAAACAGTTATTTATTTCTGTTTTAGCCGGCGGCATATTGGGTGCTTTACTTGCATGGATGAAACCTGCTAATTATACCGCGCGATTGACTTTTGTGGTGGATGATTCCAAATCGGGAGGCGCCGGAGCCGGTTTAGCCGGACTTGCTGGTCAGCTGGGTTTTAATCTGGATGGGCTTTCCGGTGCAGGAGGTGTGCTTGCAGGAGATAATGTACAGGAGCTTTTAAAAAGCCGCAAATTAATCAAGGCTACGCTTCTGACACCGTATGATTCTACAAGTAACCTGTCGTTCGCAGATCACTATGCGCAGGTTTACGACTTGGATAAAAAGTGGAGCAAGCATCTAAAATCGGGTGAGCAACTTACTTTTCCTATTGGAAGCAAGAACAACACCAGACTACAGGATAGCCTTTTATACGAAATGTCGACACTTATTTTGAAAGGCGAATTTGGCATCACCAAAACAGATAAAAAATTAAGTTTTTTTGAGATTAACACAACTATGCGCGAGGAGAGGTTAGCTCATTTATTTTGTACCAGAATGCTAACTCAAGCTACTGATTTCTTCATCAGTACAAAGACCCAGCGTTTGCGGAACAACGTAAGCAGGCTTCAGCACCGTGCAGATAGTATAAGTATGATCTTAAACCTTAAAACCTATGCTGCCTCGGCAGCGAACCAAAGTCTTCTAGATTTAAACCCTGCCTACTCGTCTGTTAATGCAACAGCAGAGCTGAGAGAAAGGGATAAAATCATATTGAACACAATTTTTACGGAAACAGTTAAGAACCTGGAACTAAGTAAAACCATGCTTGCTCAGGAAACACCTACAGTACAAATTGTAGATGAGCCTGAGCTTCCACTTAAAAGAAATAAACTGAAATATCCTTATGCCATTTTTATTGGAATGCTACTTTCAGGTGTATTATTTGGTGTTTATTTAACTCTCGTTAAGAAAGACACAAACTAGAAACGATAGCTAACACCAAACTCACCATGAATGTTGTATCTATCATTAAAAGGAATATAATAGCTATTTGGGGTATAACCTTGCATTAGCCACTGATAATTCAAGGATTTAATGGCCTGGAATTTAGCATTGAACAATAGATTTTTATAGTTCCATTCACCCTGGGCACCTAGCGCAAAATCTACCCATTTACGGCTTAAGCCATTAAGATCTCCAATTGAGCTATTATAATAATCGATATTATGTTCATACCTTTCAAACGTAAGACCTAGTTTCTTTAACCCTTTAACCCAATTAATATCTAAAGATTGTACATTACCATCGGTACCTGGTCCTAAACGCTGGCCAAGATGTGTATAGCCTTCACGAACTCTGGAATGGATATAGAAATTGCCGGCATCTTTAATAGTTCGGATTAATGATTGGGATAATTGTGTGATTTCTCCATTGACCTGGATAAACTCATCTGTACCCCCTTTTAAAGTCACAAGCTTTCTAATTCCAAATAAATATGCTTTGGAATGATCGGGCGAGGTTAGAAATTCCCGGAAGTTATAGGCATTGTCATTTTTACCAAATTCGAAATAAACTTCAGCTTTCGCTTTAGTAAACACCCACCTGGCATACAAAGAAGTGCGCTGATCCCTGTTAAATGGATCATCAAAAGTAGGAACCGCTTTCTTTTGAAGGGGCACGAAAAATGGAAAATAACCAGAAAAGCCATTAACATCTTTGCCATAGGCTGCAAATGTTCTGGTAAACCCAATAAATAACCCTGGAACCCATTTTGGCTGATAAACCAGATTAAGGCCCGCCAAATATCTCCAGCTTCCATCTTTAGGCTTATATACATTTTCTCCTGTTGATAATGTTTGCTGCAAAAGAGGAGAATATCCTGAGGAAGTTAATCTTCCTCCTATGACTTGTGCTTCCAATGACCCGATGTAAATATTTACAGGCCGAACGGTATTTAAAGTAAAATGCCTGAATCCTGGGGCACTATTGCTCATGATTAAAGTATTCCGAACGCCCGGGCCCCACCATAAGTTTTCATTAGAAAAGCCAAAAGAGGCTGGGCCAAAGGTTAAGCGAATACTGCTTTGACCTAATAGTAATTTATTATAGGCAGCTGTTCCGAATCTTTCTGGAGCATCTATGTAGTTATAAGAATTATAATAATTCCTGATTTCTACGTCAGATTTACCCTTCGCAAAACCATCGAAGCTACCATTTGCTGCGTATATATATTCCGGTCGAAGCTGTATGCTTAAAGGACCAAATTTTGCAAAAAACCCTCCACTGATTAAGGTCTGATAACCTTTGGCCGGAATAATACCCCCATCATTCCAACCGTAAGGCCTTTGTGAATTAAATTGATTCTGCCAGCTAATGGGTAATATTTGAAATTTCCCTTTTCCATTGCCAAAAGTAAAGGGTTTACTAAAATTCAACCAGCTTTCCTCACCAAGTATACTATCGGGGTCGAATACATTGCTCACCTTTAGTGCTTCTGCAGATAAGGGGCGAACACTAAATGAAATGGTGGAGTCTAACTGCCCTGTCATTTGCATCCTTCTATAATAGTCTTCTAATCCCTGTGTACCCACAGGAACTGTCTGGGCAGATACAATACTGAATAACCCACTGCAAATAATAAATCCGGGAATTAAAAAAAATAACTTCTTCATCTGTCTTGCCCTTAAAATCTATAAGTTAAACCCGCTTGTAATTGTAAATTAAATACATCTTTTCCTGGAACCATATATTTCTCTCCTGGCTGCTGGATCAGATACCATTGATAGTTTAAAGACTGAATGGCCTGAAGCTTAGCATTAAAGATAAAGTTCTTATAATTCCATTCGCCATTGGCTGCAAGACTAAAATCGGTCCAATTTCTTCTAAAATCTTTAGAATCTATATAAGCATAATAGTAAAAATCAGTATTGTGTACATATCGTTCCAGCTGCAGGCCTAAGCGCTTTAAGCCACTAATCCAACTCACCTCAATTGACTGCATATTACCCCCGGGGCCAATGCCAGCGCCTAAAACTTCTCCTCTGTTGGTATACCCATGAGGAACGCCTACACTATTGTACCACCCCGATGCTTTAAGTACATTTTTCAGCGAAGGATCTCCCATTTGGGTAACTTCGATACCTAACAGAATATTTTCATTGCGGGCTTGATTAAATGGCAGCAATTTCCTTACGCCAAAAATATATGCTCTTGCAGTGGCCGGTTCTAAAAGAAAGTCACCGGAATAGTTATTGTGCCCATATTCGAAATACATTTCAGCTTTCTCTTCCGGCCATAACCATCTTAAGAATAGAGATCCTCTTTGATCGCGTTTATTAATGGGCTCATCGGAAGTAACTGTTTTGTTTGAAGAGAAAAAGGGTAAATAATCAGAAAATCCGTTTAAATCTTTACTATAAGTTTGTGAGCTTTTTGTAAGGCCTAAAAACAATCCAGGAACCCATTTAGGCTGCCAGGTTAATACAACTCCTGATAAATAACGCCAGTCGTTTGGTTTGGGTACATAGAGATTCGATCCCATGTAGATTTTATTGGGTTCTAAAGGACCAAATCCCGAACCTTCTAATCTACCTGCTATCAACTGCCCTTCAAATGATCCAATCGGTGTTTTAATTGGCTTGGTGGTATTTAAAGTCAGGTGCTTGAACCCGGGGGCGGTATTGCTCATTAAAAGAGCGTTTCGCATTCCAGGTCCCCACCAAAGGTTTTCGGTTGAAACACCAAAGGACATTCCCCTATAGTTTAGCCTGATACTGCTTTGACCCCAATAAGCCCTGGAATATTCTTTACTTCCAAATCTGGCAGGAAGGTCTATTTTGTTGTAAAAATCATAATACCGGGCAAAAATAATATCATAATGATCTTTATTTAAAGTCTCAAATGCGGGATTTCCGGCTACTACTATTTCTGGTTGAAACTGAATACTCAGCGGGCCGTATTCTGCGTATATGCCAGAGCTTATCAACATCTGAAGCCCCTTTGCCGGAATCATGGCACCATCATTCCACCCGTATGGGTGATGTGTATTAAACTGCGTCTGAAAAGTAAATGGCAAAAGCTTAGCCCGAAATTTACCCTGTGTCCATTCGTTATCAGCCTCGAGCAGGTTATGCCTGATCTCGGTAGAATCGGGATAAGCACCGTCCTTTATGTTAAAGGCAGAATAAGGAATCAATGGCCTTACCGTGAAAGAAACTGAGGAATCAATATTTCCGTTAAGCTGCTCTCTCCGATAATGGTCTTCAAGTGCTTTAGACCCTACAGGTAAGGATTGTGCATTAAGCCCAAGGGCACTTCCGACTAATGAAGAAAATACAACATACTTTATCCACCTCATAAGCTAATGGCTTTAACTTTAATATTATCAACAGACCAACTTTCATCGCAAAGTGGATCATCGCTATTGGTTTGCACCAATTTATCCATAAACTGCATTAAAAGAGAAGATTTAGAATGACTAAAATTCTTTTTAATCTTGTAAAGAGTCGTTCCGCCAACATTGTGGCACACAGAAGGTAAATTTATTCGGGAAGCTCCCGTTTTAGGATTGTTATTAAAATTTGGATAATCATTTGGATAAGATTGTGGTGAACAATGCATGCCGGCCCCACAGGTATTATTTGAAAATGTAGTATTGATATATTCCTTCCCGTCAATGACTAATTTCCAAATATCCGGTCCATCTATATTGTCACTATCATTATTCTGATTTCCGTCCCAGCTATCATGAACATACAGATCAAAAGTAACCTCTACCAGGTCATGCTTGGGCAAATCTGTAAGTGAAAGATTAAAACCACCATTGTTATATTGTCCTATAACCCTCGAATTATTATAGGCTGTTAAGATTCCATTGGAAATGCCTTTAAGGTCGCCTTGTTCAAAGTCATTACTGTAGACAGACGTCTGACTGTTAACATCTTTAGTACAGGAATAAAATAAAACAAGAAAAAGTACTATTAGTATATTTTTATTCATCAATCGCTTTTTTATTTGCAAAACATATGTCAAATGCAATGCACAACTATAGTGCCGTTTTTAAAAACCATAAAAACAGGTAATTCAGGCACATCAAAGTTACTTTTTTAATAAGGATGCTAGCTAATTTTCTGAGATTTTCTCCAGAACACGCTCAGCAAAGCTTTTTTCGGATCTAGCGGGTTTTATTTCTTTTGGAGGATCAAACAATAAACGAGCATTTCTTTTGAACCTGTTTATAAACAAACTTAAGACGCCATTTAGACTTAACATCAAAAGCATTATTAAAGAGATCAGCTGTGCATCACCTAAATTTTGTAATGCCAGTGCTGTAATGATAAAAACTACATTTACCGAAGCAAGTACAAGTGTAGCTTGCACGTGACTTAGTCCAAGAGACAGCAACCGATGATGGATATGGTTACTATCTGCGGTAAACGGAGAAGTACCACGTAAGATTCTCAAGGTAAAAACGCGTAGGGTATCAAAAACAGGTATAATTAAAATTGCTGAGACAAGTCCTATTCCTGAAGTAATTTGAAATGGCCCTGCCATTACATTTTCAGAAAGACTGACATTCATAAACTTGATGCTCAATACCGCAGAGACAAAGCCCAACAACAACGATCCTGAATCTCCCATGAAGATTCTTGCGGGTGTAACATTAAAAAATAAAAAACCTAACAAAGCTCCAGCTAAACCAGTAGCGAGATAGGCCCATCCCAAATCTCCGGACTTATAAAAAAGCACACCAAATGCTACACAAAGAATTAATCCGATTGATCCGGCAAGCCCGTCGATCCCGTCAATTAGATTGAAAGCGTTGACGATGCCTACAATAAAAAAGACCGTTAAAGTTATACTTGCATAATAAGGTAAATCATAGACCCCAAACACCCCATGCAAGTCCGTTATTCTTATATTTGCAACCATAGCCACAATAAAAGCACTGGCAAATTGTGCAACAAATTTGATACCCGGACCTAAACCTATAATATCGTCCTTTAATCCAACCATAAAAAGCACAAGTCCCGCGCCCATTAATACATTAGCCTCTGGCAAAATATGCGCTGGGATAAATATTGAGCACGAAAAAAGAAATCCAGTAAAAATGGCTACACCACCAAAATTTGGAATAATGCGTTTATGGATCTTTCTGGACTCATTTGGGTCATCAAACAACCGTTTTCTCAGTGAAACAGTTATTATAGGTGGGATAGCAAAAGCTACAACTAGAAGACTTGTAAGGTAGATTAGGGTGAAAAGCATAGGTAAGCGTTTTATATGAGAGCAAAGAACTATAATAGTGCCAAAATTAAAGAAAATTATCTGATATCACCTACTAGTGATATTATTTAATTACAAACAGAAATAAGGCCCCGATTCTTTCTAACCGATATAGGCTGAATTAATTTACATTATGATTATCAGATAATATTTGATCTGCTAAGTCAACATATTGTTGTGTTACAGCATTCTTTGAATATTGTTTTTCAATTAACTTAGCCCCCGCTACTGCCATTCTTTCTAAATCAGACCTATTCAGAGAAGCATTTTTCAAAATTTTCACAACCCCTTCACATTTTTCTTCAAAAGTCTCACTATCTATCAAAAAAGCACAATTTGCTGCATTAAGAAAATTATGAATAGGTGTGTGCTTTCCTGATATTACCAGTAATGGTTTACTACAAGCCAATATAGTGTAGACTTTGGATGGAAAGCCCTGACCTTCCATCTCCTTGGACATAAATATAAAATGAATGTCTGCATACGAAATTAAACCGGGCATTTCCGAACGCGGTTGATAAGGTACTAAATGAATATTGGTTAGCTTTTCAGTTTTAATTTCATTTTCCAAATACGCTTTCATAACACCCTCTCCAATGACCCAAAACTCCACATTAAAACCTGTCAACCTCTTGGCTATCTCTAATAGCGGTTCCCAATCTTGAGCCAAGCCAATATTACCAGCATACATCACTTTTAAAATTCCTCTTTTTTCAGGAAACAAATTAACATCTAAGCAACTCTTATCATATAAGACAGGCTTAAACAACTCTGTATCAACAAAATTTGGGATAACATGCAATTTGGAAGGATTTTTAAATCTGGGTTTTATCGTTTCATAAAAGACAGAATCAATTGTTGTTACTGCACTCGATTTATTGTAGACAAATCTTTCCAGAACTCTAAGTAAGTTATAAAAAGGTTTAGACTTCAAGCTTCCCTGGTTAATCAAAAGATCCGGATAAATTTCCTGAACATTATAAATAACTTTCGCCCTCTTTAATTTAGCAATAAGAATATTAATTATCCCTATTGTAAGTGGTGGAGAGGGAGATAATATCAAAGAAATATTCTTTTGTACTAATCCTAAAATTAGCGCCAAAAAATGCCAGTACAAAAAACCTACCATCCGCAATAGCGTACTTTTAAATTTTTTTTGAGGGATGTGAATTACCTTGATATTGTGAAATTTACTTTCATAGTAAAGTCCAAAAAATTTTGGATTTAATGGTTGTTGGGATAATTCCTCTTCCAAAATATTATAATGAGGAGTTGTAGTTAATACCACAACTTCATATCCACTTTCAAAGAATCTTAAAGCGATATCATTATATAAATAAGCTGTAGAAACCCCATCAGGACTAAATACTAGCGAATGTATTAAAATCTTTTTTTTCATTCAGACCACACAACCCTTTTAACGTAATCAACATAGCTTATAATTATTCTAACCACTTTATCCGAAACATTGGGCATGGAATAATCTGCTACCTTTCTAAAACTTCTTCCTTCTCCTCTCTTTTGGTACTGTAATTGAACCAATGCTTGCATAATGCGTTCAGGATTCATACCAACCATCATCACTGAAGCTTCTTCCATAGCTTCAGGGCGTTCATGTGCTTCTCTAAGATTTAATGCCGGAAAATTAAGCGTCGATGACTCTTCTGAGATTGTACCACTATCGGACAGAACTGCATATGAATTCATTTGCAGCGCGTTATAATCGTTAAAACCCATAGGTTTAAGAAATTGGATTTCAGGCATCATTTCAATCCTCTTTACTTCTATCATATTTCTTGTTCTTGGATGGGTACTAACAATAATAGGATAACCATATTTAGCAGCGATAAGATTTAAACTATGCATTAAGTTTACAAAGTTCTTTTCACTACTAATATTTTCTTCCCGATGAGAAGATACAACAAAGTATTTTTGTTCCTCCAGATTTAGACGATTTAAAATATCAGACCTTTCAATTTTAGGCAGGTAATGATTTAGTACCTCAAACATTGGAGAACCTGTTTTAATGATCCTATCGGCTGGCAATCCCTCACGCAAAAGGTATTCTCTCGCAATATCACTATAGGTAAGGTTTACATCTGATACATGATCCACGATTTTTCTATTGGTTTCTTCAGGCACACGCTGATCAAAACAGCGATTCCCTGCTTCCATATGAAATATAGGTATGTGACGTTTCTTTGCCGGAATAGCACATAAACAAGAGTTTGTATCTCCTAAGACTAGAAAGGCATCTGGTTTTTCACTTTCGAGCAGAGGATCAATTTTAATTAAGATTTGTCCAACGGTCTCTGTAGCTGTTGCTCCTGCTGCATTGAGAAAAAAATCCGGCTTACGGATATCCAAATCATCAAAAAAAATGTGATTTAATTCATAATCATAGTTTTGACCTGTGTGCACAATAACATGTTCAATTGCTTCAGAGGCATCAAGGGCGGCCATGACTCTTGCAAGCCTGATAATTTCAGGCCTAGTGCCAACCACTGTCATCACTTTAAGCTTTTCTCTCATTTAATTTGATGTTTATTTTTTACTAAACCGTCTCGAAATAAGTATCGGGGTCATCCTGATTAAAAAATTCATTGATCCAAAAATTGGTATATAGTTCTTCGTCTCCTATATTCTTTATATTATGGGTATACCATATTGGCATATCAACATAAGCAGGTTCATTCCCATCCAGATAGAAGTCTAACACTTCTTCTGTTCCAATTTTACGTAGCTGTATCAAGGCTTTACCTTTAATTACAGCAAAACGTTCAATTTTGCGGGTGTGAAAGTGATTGCCCCTGGTAACTCCAGGAACTGTAGTAGAAAAAGATACTTGTCCTCCAACATTTAACCTTATTACTTCAACAAAGATACCCCTTGGATCTGCATGTTTCACAAACTTTACAGGATAGTGATTTTTAATGTCCATATAACATCTGAAAGTATTAAATAGGTTTATTTCAAATGAGTCCTTTAACTCAGGTATTATTCCTGCCTCCAGATATTTGGATTTAAAAATCTCCAAAAGAGCCAATATCTCCGAAACCTTCTTTTGATCTGTATGTGGAACAACAAGTATATTCTCCCCAGTCTCTTTCACTATTTCAGAAATTATTACATTTATTAAATCTCCAATATAAATAAGCTTAACAACCGCATCTTTTTCTATTTTAGGTTGTTCATTGTGACTTAACTGATAAGAAAATGTAGCGATAAAAGAATTATAATAAGGTTTTCCGAAAGGCCCAAAGACATTCGGAATAACCATCCCGGTAAATTTACCACCAGATTTATCTGCCCATTTCGTTAACAACTCCCTACCCTCTTTTTTACTTTTACCATATAAATTTTCATTTTCCTCTTGTGAAGAAGATGAAAACAAAACATGAGCCTTACTCTGACAGGTTTCTAACGCCAAGATAATTTTTTTAACAAGATCAATATTAGTGTTATATATAACTTGCGGATCCGGATGTCTATTCATCGCAGCCAAATGAACAATAACATCACACTGAGCGGCAAAATCATTTAGTTTTGACTGATTGTCAAAGTCATCCCTATTAAAATCTATTCGTTCAAATTCGTCAGGAGAAAGAGCCAAGGTATTGTATAGGTATTGTCCTACAAACCCCTCCTGTCCTGTTATTCCTACTCTTAATTTATTCATTTATAAAGTTCACTTCCAATTCGTAAAATAATCGCTGGGGTATTGATAATTATCATTTACCGCATTCTCAATGCCAAAATCAGCATATACAATAAACTTGGCATCACGTTCTAAAGCCTTGAATCCTGTTGCATAACCAACAGGCACATGAAGTACTTGTGGTTTATCGGCAGATAACACATAAACTTCTAATTGTAAATCAGGATTGGGACTTACCCAATCATCTATTTTAACTAAACTGACCTCAAAACTACCTTCAACTACATAGAACCAACGCTGTTCTAATTTATGTGCCCTCCACCCTCTTTTAACAGAAGGATCTATATGAGTAATCAGATACATTCTTTTTACTTCAGACATGTCAAAATCATTAACGTGATCTAACCTACCACGGCTATCGACATGTCTCCCCCCATTTAACACTTGTACTATCATCTCTATTTATCCAGGGTATTGAATGACATTAATATCTTCAAAAACTTCTTTTCTAATTAAAGGCAGATTAGATAATAATTTCTTCATGCCATCCACCCCAAGTTGTTCGGTATTGTGGGAATGATAATCTTCTATTTTGGAAATATCTGTTTCGCCCTCAGAAAAATATTGAGCATAGTTTAAGTCCCGATTATCTGCAGGTATACGATAAAACTCACCCAAGTCTTCAGCTTTTACCATTTCTTCTCGAGTACAAAGTGTTTCATATAGTTTTTCTCCATGACGTGTACCGATGATCTTTACTTCATTGTCAGCATTACAAAGCTGCTTTAATGCTTCAGCCAAGTCACCTATAGTTCCGGCCGGCGCTTTATTAACAAAAAGATCCCCAGAATTACCGTTTTCAAAAGCAAAGAGTACCAAATCGACCGCATCCTCCAATGACATTAGGAATCGTGTCATATTTGGATCGGTAATAGTAATGGGCTGACCTTCCTGAATCTGTTTTAAGAATAAGGGAATTACCGACCCTCTCGAAGCCATTACATTTCCATACCGTGTTAAGCACACTGTAGTTTGTTTCAAATTCCGGGAAGCGGCAATAGCAACCTTCTCCATTAACGCTTTGGAAATTCCCATTGCGTTTATTGGATAAGCTGCTTTATCTGTGCTCAAGCAAATAACTTTAACTACATTATTCGCTGCAGCAGAATCAATAACATTTTGAGTACCAAAAACATTAGTTTTAGTGGCCTCGATAGGAAAAAATTCACAGGATGGCACTTGCTTTAAGGCTGCAGCATGGAATACATAGTCAACACCTTGCATCGCACTGTTTACACTACCATAATCACGAACATCTCCTATATAAAACTTTAATTTATCATTTTTTAGCGAGTTACGCATATCATCCTGCTTTTTCTCGTCACGAGAAAAAATACGAATTTCTTTAAAATAGTCTGTATGTAGAAACCTATTTAAAACTGCAGATCCAAAAGAACCTGTTCCTCCTGTTATTAGTAATGTCTTATTCTTCAACATAATGTGAATTGTATTAACCCTGACGGTTTTTGTTTATTAGATTGTCCTTTTCTATTCTATTTGGATAACTTATAAGAACTGCTTTGTATACTCCTTTAAAAACGAAAAGACTCCCTGCTGCGACACCAATAATCCCATGCCTACCAAGGACCTCTCCTATATCATCCAATGATCCTGCACCGCCTAAAACTGTAAGCGGTAAAGATATCCTCTCGCGAACCTTATCTATCAAATGCATATCATATCCATTCATCATACCATCATGATCTATTGAATTAATGATAATTTCACCAGCACCAAGCCTTTCCGCCTCTTCAATAAATTTTATTGGGTTTATTCCTGTACCTTTTTTACCGTTGTGAATATAAACTTCATAGCCCCCAAATAGCTTCCTTTTTACATCCAGAACAACTATTACACTTTGGTTGCCGACTCTCTCCGCAATTTGTGAAATAAGTTCAGGTCTTCGCACAATTGCAGCACTCATCGCTATTTTCTCAATACCTAGTCCAAATATTCGCTGGGCTTGATCAACGCTTCTTACCCCTCCCCCATAACACAATGGCATCCTAGACTGGTTGGCTAATTTTTCTATAAGTGCATAATTTGGTTCTTTATTTAATACAGTGGCATCTATGTCAAAAATAGCCAATTCATCAACTTCCTTTTCATTAAATATTTTTACTGCATTAATAGGATCACCCACATACTTCGGGTTTCTAAAATTTACAGTTTTTACCAACCCATTCTCGTGCACTAAAAGGCTCGGTATAATTCTTGGTCTTAGCATATTAAATATTAGCGAAATTATGGAGTAGTGTTTCACCAAAATGATGACTCTTTTCTGGATGAAACTGAATACCGTAAATATTGTTATTGTTTACAGATGAAGTAAAGTTTATCCCATAATCGGATTTTGCAATACTGTCATGTTCATTATTGCACTGGAAATAAAAGCTATGGAGAAAATAAAATAAAGCATTTTTCTCCAATCCTTTAAAAAGTGGATGGTTCGGCACTGGAGTAACATCATTCCAACCCATATGAGGTAACTTAGTAACATATTGAATCGTTTTCTCATCAAATTTTTTCACATTTGCATCAATCCATCTTAACCCCTCTAATTTTCCCTCATCACTTCCGTTCGCCATCATTTGCATACCCACACAAATCCCAATCACTTCTTTTTTTTGCACAAGTACCAACTCATCTAATCGCTCGCGCATTCCAGACCGATTCAACTGAGTCATCGCATAATCAAAAGCACCGACACCTGGCAGAATTAATTTGTCCACATTTTCCAAATCAGATATTGATTTAGCAATTTTTGTTGAAATATTCAGACGCTTATAAACGTTCTGAAAAGCGTAAATATTACCTACTCCATAGTCAATTATTGTTATCATCTAAACAGTCTTTTTTCCAAGCCAATTTTCATCATTACTTTTGAACCTAATCTGATAATGTTCATTTTATTTTTATAATCTTTATAAGTTTTATTTGGACCTTCAAATATATCTTGTAATTCTTTTTTAGTTAAATCTAATTTGTCTGCTACATATTCAAATTCTTTTTTAAGAAAATCTTCAGAAAGCTCGGGTTTAGAAACACGTTCTAGGGCCTCATCTCTTGTCATTTGATTAGTTAATATCAAGCTTGAAAAATGAGCTCTCCGTTTTTCGAAACCAAATTTTTTGGGCAACCAATAGTCCTCATAAAAGCGGGTAAATCTCGATTCATGATGTTTATGTTGAAAGCTTTCCCATCCATATTTTTCTAACAAGAACTTTTCTACATCTTTTTTTATGTAAGGAACGAAATTTAAGGGCTTAAAAACTTTCATTCCCAGTACATAACGATAGTATATCTTGTAATTTAAAATATCAACTAATGGAAATGTCTTAAGTGATCTTTTTCCAAATCTGGAATGAATATCATACACTAATTTGGTATCTATACCGGGAAAACCTCCCCACTCTTCTGGTTCACGGCAACATTCAGTAGAAAAATTAGCCCCTGTTAAAATATATTTTATTTTGTTCTTACGAGCAAATTTGTATAAACCAGAAAAAAAAGCGTAGTCCTGAGGTAAATCCTGATCTGCAATCTGAGACTTCAAAAAAGCTACTTGCAAATCTTTCATCTCTTCCCAATTAATCACATCAGTATACAGATCTAAGTTTAAACCATTTACTAGCTTTTCGATATTTCCAACAGCCCTATCTGTATTCCAACCTGCATCAACATGAAAAATTAACGGCCTTAAACCCATAATCTCTTTTGCAACATAGACAGCATAAGAGCTATCCAAGCCTCCACTCAGTCCAATTATACAATCAAAATCTCTACCTTTTCCATCAACCTTTATTTTATCAGCTTCACGCATCAATTCAGTATAACCCTTTTCATCAGTGTTCCAATTTGGCAAAATAGTTTCTACGTAATTTGTATAATAATCGCTTTCTCCCTTATCATTAAATATGATATTTGGATCCGAGGTATCCATAATAGTTTTAGTACAAATTTGGTAGGGCCTAGTGATATTCATTTTTAGTTGTTTTTTAATATATTCCTATAAAGTTCGAGATAATCATGAAACCTTATTCTCTTGTCAAAGTTATTAAATGCTCTATTTACACAATTCTCTTCATAAAATTCTTTGCCATTATTTTCTATAATTTCAATAGCATCTATTAATCCAGCCACATCTCCTTTATCTACAACAATGCCCGTGTTTTGGTCTAACGACTCTACGCTCCCCCCTGTCCTGTATGTTATTACAGGTGTCCCACAAGCCAAAGACTCTAGATTTGTAGTTGGAAAAGTATCTTCAAAGGTAGGATTTAAAAACACATTGGATGCAGAATATATTTCCGCGAGTTGATCTACACTCTCGGTACGTTCTATCCCAATAATGGGCTTTGGCAATTCTTTAATTTGATTTTTAGACAATCCAACTAAAATTATCCTATAAAATCGATTATCCAATAGCTCAACCAATTTAATAAACTCATTAAATCCCTTTCGTTTTTCCCATGTACTGGCGACCCCTAAAATGACAAATTTATCTTTAACATCGTACAATTCATCAATTTTAGTTCTTGATTTTCTGGGATAAAATATATTAATATCGATTCCGTTTTGAATTACCTCAAGAGGGTAATTCTTAAGGAATGAATCTTTTACCTTCATAGATAGCCAATTTGAAACAGCTATAATTGTCAAATTCTTTACATCAGTAAAAATCCTCTTTTTATCTATATAATTCTGTCTAGAGCGATCAAAAATCAGGCTTTTAGGGTATTCCCCTTTTTGTTCACAATTATAGCATTCTGTTTTCCATTTCTCACAACCCACATAATCAAAATAAGCACAATGTCCCGTAAAAGACCAGCAATCATGAAAAGTCCAAACAATAGGAATATTGCTCTCTTTCAGAAAACTAAATAATATTTCTATATTAATAAAATAGCCATGAAGATGATGCAGATTAATAATGTCTGGTTTAATTTCTTTGATAGTCTCAATTAACTCCTTAGTCGCAGATTTCGAACTAAAACAGTGATTATCAAAAATTCTAGTTTCTAATCCATGTCGATACAAATCCAACTTATCCCCTATCCTAATTACCCTTGATGTACTAGGATTATTATTCCTTGCATAAGTGATATAGCTTGACCAGCCATTTTCAAGAACAACTTCACCAATTTGCTCTGCAATTCTTCCTACAGAACCGCTATTAACTTCAATGCTTATTTGTAAAAGTGTCGGCATTTTATTACTAATATATTTTTACACATTTATCGAAAAAATCATTCCCACAATTATATATCTTAACAGAAGACCTAATTCAACTCTATACAAAGTTAAAATAGTAGAATCAACAATACATCAATGTTTAAATTATGTAGTGTACTTTTTACCAAATCTTGTAATAAATAAAACTATTATTTTAATATATAAATATTTAGCATAAGAGCCCCACCCTATTTTTTTTAACATTTTTGCCTCTTTGGTATTTATTCTAAAGACATTTTTAAGAGAGCGGATCTTAAATAAAAATGAATTTTCATGACTAATAGAGACGGCAGCTAAATTAGTTCCAATCTGTCTGTATGATATTGTCGGCTTATGTACTGTGGATATAATGCCCTTTTCAACCACTTTTAAAGCCATCCAATGATCAAAAAAGGGGGCATACTCAGGAACGGGAAAAGTTAGATCTTTCACTAATTGATTAAATAGCATTGTTGCCCCTGCAACAATTGAGCATATACCTAACTTATTAAAGGTCTTAAAATTCTCCGGGTTGGTATTTGTTTCTTTCCAATATGATTCGGTTAATATATTCAAATGTTTATCAGAAATTGATAAATCTGTGTGTACAATTATGGGAATAATATTATTTTTCGCCTCCTCTAACAGCATACGCTGGAAAGTCAATTCAATTTTAGATGAAAACCAAAAATCATCTGCATTACAAAACATATAGTATTTTGATTCAATTAGAGATAACAATCTAAAATAGTTCCCATTACAACCCAAATTTCCTTCATCATCCTTTAATAGGATAATATTTTTATGCTCATTTGAATATTTTTCGATTATCTCTGAAGTGTTATCTGTGGAAGCATCATCTCTAATGTAAAGTGTCCAGTCAGTATAAGATTGAGCTAAAATTGAATCAATTTGTTCTCCAATATATAAAGCGCCGTTATAAACTCCCAAAAGTATTGCAATAGGCCTCTTATTGATTAATTTATCCATTTAAGTTTGTTTTGAATTAAAAGAAATATCAACATGTGCTAAAAATCATTTATTTTGAAAATCTCAAATTTATTTGAATTCAATATTTCTAAATAATGTACTAACCATTCAGAGGCACCTAATAATCTAAGTGGCAAAAAGTATTTACTGTAAAATGATAACACAGTTACGAATATTATGCCAATTACCAACAAATACTTGCTAACCCTTCTTTCTGAAAACCTCACTGAATAGCATAAGAATGAACACCAAACGACAATAAATGGTTCGACATATCGAGTTACTATTATTTGTATAGATAGGGCAAGTAAAATGAATAAAAAAGGAAAAAGCGAAAGCTTATATAAGAATAAATATTTTTCATCCTCTTTTATAGCGGGATTTCTTTTTAACAAATAAAAATGTCTGGCATATATAAAAAATATCCATGGAAGATAAGGTAATGAGGCAAATACCCCCCCCTTAAATGAAGATTCGTCCTCAATATACAAGCTAAAAGACCCAATCTCCAGAATTTTTAATACACCAAAGAAAACGCTTTTAAAAACCCAGAGCAAAAAGGCTATTATAGAAACAATCTTAAAACTTTTTTCAATGTTTAAGAACTTATAAACATAAAGAAATATAAAAAGAATAATGGCGCCAAAATGGGAAATGAGTGAAAATCCGATTAATAAATATCCTAGATATCTGTTCGTCTTTATTTTCAGATAGTAAACCGCAACCAAAAAAAATGCAAATGCTGTATAGTAACGTAGTAAAATTGATAAATTCGGCGCAGCGAGAACAAGAATCGCTAATACAACCACAGAAAGATATTTTGGGGCAAACTTATTTATAAAAAAAATGACCAATAAATATATAACCAACTGGTTTATTGTATAAAAAACATCGTAGGTTAAACCGAAAAACTTAAAAATTTTAAAAGAAAAAATATAAAACAAGTCGTAAGTGGGTTTCAAACCATCGTAGTATTCTTCATATGCAATCCAGTCATTATTAAAAGTTGTACTCCCCAGGATAAGATACAAAAGAAATATATTGAGAAGAGAATTAGGCAACCTCAAAACAATACTTGATTTTTTAACATAGAATTGTACAAAAAAAATCAGCAGCAACAGAAATATCGTTAAAAAGAAAATATACAACATCATATTACATAGTAAATTTCAAACTATTAATACCGATCAAATATGTCAATGAAAGAACCTTTTGTTTTGTTAATAATTCGGGAATTATGTCGTTTTGAATATTCATCTAAAAGCTTGTAGCTATCAAAAGCGTCAGCAATACTTTTCAATCCTAAAGACAAACTACCTTTTGCCATCTTAGACGAACTCCGTGTATTGTCATAAAAATGATTCTCGTAACAGCAAATATTGTCATCCTCATCAACAAACAAATCACTTATCCACGAATGATCAGCGCCATAAAGATAAACCTTTTTATACCCCAGATTTAAACCCAAAAAAATAGCCGCATTTAAGACATTCGATGGTTTAGGCATGCCTAAATTTTGTTTATATAGGAAATGAGCGATTTTCTTATTCCCAGCAACAGGAATTCTGTTATAGGAAATTAAGTTAATTTTCTTATTGGATTTAAGAACTTCATGTATCTTTTTGAATCCATCATTGGGAACAAATAAATCCATATTCCACGTTACCTTTAAAAGATTTTCACTAAATCTTTTTTGTATCCCTATTATTCTCTCGTCTAAAGTAGGTTTCCAAAAACCTTCATCTGCGATAATATGGCTGGTCGGCTTAAGTTTATAAAAAAATGATGTTTCATAAAACAAATTTACTGTAAAAACATCTCTATTATTAAATATTTCTATTTCTTCATCCAAAACCTTTTTTAATGAATAACCATTACCTAAAATAAAACATTCAGCACTATTATTATCTTTTTTTACGTAACCTTTAAACTTTACAGCAGCGGAAAAAGAACTAAAAAATATAACACTAAAAAAAGATAGGACAGTTTCAATAAATCCTATCGAAGTAAAGAAGGCCCATTTAACAAAATTCTTCATCACTATTTTGGTTTTACAATTTTAAGAATTGACAAGAGTAATTCCTTTTCATAGGTATTCATTGCCACAAAATAAATTATTGGAAAATATACTAGGGAAAACAATAAAACAAAACCTGTTAAAGAAAATAAGCTATTGATAACAAAAAAAGAAACAAAAAAATTAAAAACTAATGTTAAGACAAACATAACTATAGCTATTTTCGAAATTTCTTTCCAGAATAATGGTATATCTATGCTTAATCTTTTCCAGTAAAACCAATTCATAATTATAACTTCTCCAAAAATTATTGCAATGGCCAAAGCAATAGCACATCCCTTAGCTCCATAACTATCAATTAGCAAAAAAGATATTCCAATAGTCAGAACCGTAGTAATAAAAAATGTTACAACTAATGGTTTCTGAACATTATATGCCTGAATTAGGGAATTTCCTATTGACTGAATAAGAGGCATGGTATATGGTATCATTATTATCAGAGAGATTCGATAGGCTGAGATGTAGTTCTTTCCAGCCCATAAAATGATGAATTTTTGTCCTATTAAAATATATACACACAATATGAAACCAATTATATGGAATTGAATTCTCCCTACTTTAACAAAAGTTTCAGTTATTGCCCTTTTGGAATCCTTATTTGCAACCATTGATGTTAGCCTAGGCAAAAATAAGCCCCCTATTGCTTGTGAAAATGACTCATAATAACCTTTCATTTGTAGAGCAATTGAAAATATCGCAACGGAAATAGTGCCGAGAGTGGCTCCAAGCATAAATTGGCCACTTGACCAATAAACCCTTTCCAAAATCATTTTTGCAAAAACTAAGATGGAAAACCAGAAGATTTCTTTAAGTAAAGGAAAATCAAAATTTTTGAAAACTATTTTTATCTTAATTTTTGATAAACAAAACCAGACATTGGCAACAATTATTAAAACTCCAATAACAACAGCAACAACAGCCATCGCGATCGATTTATACCCTAAGAAAAGTAAGGGAATCATTAAAACAGGTGTTATAATGGATCTTGCAATTGCTAGGATCTTCTGAAACACAAATCGCTCATGAGCAGTTATGATAGCCCCAAATATACTAAACGGAAAACTGAGAGAAAGGTATATTACAATAATTAAGATCATTATCCGTGCCTTTTCTAACTCTAAGGTTGTAAGAGAGTTTCCAAAGAACTGATTAGTCGAAAAAAACAATCCCAATCCAAGCAAAAAACAAACTAAGCCGATTATGCCGTATAAAGAAATGAACATTCCATAAAGAGAAGGTAATTTGTCTGTTTCGTTTCTGGATTTATAAAGAGCGATATAGCGAACTAACGCAGCGCCAAATCCAAAGTCCATTAGGCTTAAATACGACACAATTGAAAGGACTAATGAGTACAAACCATATTCAGACTGTCCCATCATCCTCAAAACAAATGGGGTATAAAGAAGTGCTAAAACATTACTCACCCCCAAAGAAACATATGACAATATGCCTCCTAACTTGATTTGGTTTAGACCCATTTAATAAAAAATACAAATAGAATTCCCATTTCGTTTATTTTTTTTAATATTTAATTCAAAAAGAGAGCGATTCAAATCGACCAATACAACTCAAAAAACTACTGGATCATACTGAACAATTATTTTCACTTATCAATCAGTCTTTAAAAAGGTCATTTCTAATTACCAAATAAAAGAATTACAAATATAGACTTATTGAGTTTCATCCCGGGTAATATGCTTAACTACCCTTGCAGGATTTCCAACTGCTACTACTCTAGCGGGTATAGATTTTGTAACAACGGAGCCAGCACCGACAACAGAGTTCTCGCCGATAGTTACTCCAGGCAAAATTGTTGTATTTGCTCCTACCCAACATCCTTTCTTTAGTGTTATTTCCTTAAAATCATCATGACCCTGATCAATAATTGGTATATCTGGATTCTTAAAGGAATGATTACCAGCATACAAATGCACACACGCCCCTATTAAAACATCATCTTCTATAATGATACCGCCATCGTTGGCAGTTGGATGAGCAAATAACATTGTTCCTGGTCTAATTACTACCCGCTTACCGATGCTTATTTTTGAACAACTAATTGCATATGCTCCTGGTCTAAAGTCAGAGGTATCAGCGAAAGCTTTAAATTTCTTTTTGCAAAGTTTCAACATTGGCTTTTTAAAAAACAATCTCCAATGCGTAAATGGAATGTCTGGACCAATTCTATCAGCTTTTTTATCGAATCTTATTTTCTTAATCAAATCATTAAGCATATCTATAATTATCATTTCTACTTTAAATTACTGTCCAGCCACCATCAACGATTAGATTCTGTCCAGTAATATATTTTGCTTCACTAGATAATAAAAAAGATACAGCAGGCGCAATATCATCTGGAGATCCCATTCTTCCCATAGGAACCTTCATTTCGTAATTTGCTACAAACTTCTCATTCTGGTTATCAAAAATTCCACCTGGAGAAACACAGTTAACGCGAATGCCTTTCTTTCCGTAATAAGAGGCCAGGAATCTTGTAAAGTTAATCACTCCACCCTTTATGGCAGAATATTGCGCTGCGATATTGATACCTGTATTTTCATATATTGTCAAATCGTTTCCTACCACACCATAAATGGAAGTCATATTTACAATTGAGCCCCTACTTTTTAACAGTGCTGGCATTATTTTCTGTATAAACAAAAAAGTAGTATTCATTTGCATGTCTACATTTTTTTGCCATGACTCATAAGGTATGTCTTCAAATTTAACACCCCAGTCTTTGGTTCTAGGATAAGCATTATTTACCAGTCCATCTATCTTACCATAAAAATCTAAAACTAATTTTATCGTGCTTATAACAGATTCCTCTGAGGTTATATCAACCTTAACGCTTTTTGCGCTCAAATCTGTTTCAACGTTAACGTCTGCATTAATTGGAATAGCTCCTTTAGCTTCAAGGTGTTTTATAATTTCTTTACCTAATAACCCTGAGCCACCTGTTACTATTATTACTTTATCCTTTAGACCATCCATAATTTAAACATATTTTTAAATTCTCTAACGAGTCCTTAAAAGAATTCATTGGAGTTACTTGGTTACTTAAACAGTAGATAAAATATTCCAATTGCGAAACATACGTATCTTTAACACTAAAATCTTGTAGTTTAAACAAACAATCATTAGCGTCATTTTTAACTTCACTTTTTATTAAATCTACCGTCCAGGTATCATTATCGAAAACGATTTCTATTTCTCTTTTTGGCTTTCTTCTATAATAATTTAAAATTATACTTGCCGTAAAAGTTTTATACTCCAGTATATAATTAGCGTAATCAGCTGCATCAATTTTTAAGGTCGAAATGTTTCGTAAAAAAGATTCACTTTTATTAGGCAATCCAAAGATCCACGTTGTATAATCTAGTTCATGAAACAGATCTAAATGTACCCCGCCCCCCATTGTTGAATTGGCACTATATATTGTTCGAAAATCCCTTTCCGGTCTCCAATCTGGCAAATAAGAACCGCAATATACGTTAACCTCATTGATTCGTAGTGGTTGAGCATCAATTTTGTTCTTTAAAAATGTAATACAGGGATGGAATCTTAAATTGCATGCTACATAAGTAACCAATTCCTTCTGATCAATTATGTCAAGTAATTTATTGACACCTACTAATGAATGAACGGCGGGCTTTTCAATAAACAGAGGAATATCTCTTGTGGCTAATTGTTCAATAAATTGATAATGCAAATGAGTGGGATTTGAGACAATAGCAAAATCAAACGCAATTTTCTCATCATCTAAATTATAAACGTTTTTCACTCCAGTCTCCACTTCTGCATTTAAACTTGAGCGCAAGGCATAAATTTTTGCACCAATTTTCAAAGTTTGTAATGCTTCAATATGTTTTCTGGCAATAGATCCTAAACCGATTATTAATATGTTCATAATTCGAAGTCAATTTTTTTGCTTTCCAACAAATATTCCATAAACAAAAAGTCGATAGGATGATCCAAATCAAAACAAATATGATCCATAATATAAATCAAGGATTTATCTGTGATAGCTGTTTTGCAATCTGAGTCAAAAAAAGATCTTCTATAGACATAAAAAGAAGCATTCAAATCATATACTTTTGGAGCTGATTGACGCGTCATGATACTACCATCCAAATTTGTTTTAACTAAAGAATAAAAACCACTGCTATTTTCTTCAACCATATTAAAATAAGGGTTTCTAGCAGCATTATTTACAGAAAACAAGTTTTTTGCGTCTGGCTTGGCAATGATCAACGCTAAAGCCTTTTCTATATCCTCTAAAGTTCTTAATGGAGATGTTACATCTAAATCTAAAATAAAATCATACGTGTCATTAATCAACGACTCTTCGTAAAGCAACAAATCTTTAATTGTATCAATTTTCCCAGCAGCATCGGTAGCTAAAAAGTCCGGTCTAATATAATCAGTAAAAATACCACAGTCCTGTGCCACTTTTTTAATTGCCACATCATCAGTTGATATCGCAACTTTTGCATTAAATTTAGATTTTATTTTTTGTGTTAAGTCAATAGAATAGCCAATAAGTGGTTTACCATTTATAACTTTAATGTTTTTACCAGGTATTCCCTTGGACCCTCCCCGAGCACAAATGGTTATTAGTATTTTCATTTAAAATTTTATATTGTATATATCTATATGCGCCTTTTCATAATCTTCATGTTTTCCTACATCCAACCAATAACCTGAAAAGGGGAAGGAAATAACTTTTAAATCGTTTTTTATTAACTCCTCCATCAAATCCGTTGCATTGAAAAAAGTATTTTGAGGAATATACTTCAACATCTCTCTTTTTATCAAATAAATACCTCCATTGGAATAATAGGTATAAATTGGCTTTTCCTTAAAACTTTTTACCATTCCATTATTAGTTTCTAAAACTGCGTATGGAATATTTACTTGATATGGAATAGTCAGGACTGCCAAATCTGCATTTTTTTTTATAAATTCAAGAAAAAACAGCTCGTAGTCGATATTGGTTAGCAAATCTGAATTGGTTATCAGAATATAGTCGTGTTCAAAATTTTTAATTTGAGAAACTGCTCCTATGGTCCCCAATGGTTCTTTCTCCCAAACATATTCTATCTTGATGTTCTTTTCTTTTCCTTGTCCAAAATGGTTTTCAATCTGTTCTCCCAAATACTTTAAAGAAATCCAGAAATCATCAATCCCAAATAGTGCCAATCGATCCAGATTATATTCCATGATAGCCTTATTACCAACTTTTAGAAGAGGTTTTGGGGTAGTATCAGTCAAAGGTTTTAAACGTTGTCCCCTACCTCCAGCCATAATAACAGCATCGATAGGCAAATAAGATCTGATTTTTCTAAAATTAATAACATTAACAACCCTATGATTTTCATCAACTACAGGTACAATTCTAAAATCTCCCTCCCTATATTCAATAATTTTTTCCAAATTATTCTCACCTTTTATTATATATCTTGGATTATCTTGTATAATATCATCGACAATACTATCTATAGTAAATCCCTTTAATAATCCACGCCTAACATCACCATCTGTAAGTGCACCGATTAATTTATCATCTTCATCAACTACAAAAAGAATTGCATCTTGAGATAACTGATTAAATTGAAGCAACGCTTGTTTTACTATGCTTTTTGAAAGAATCAGATGGTCTTTGTATATCCTCATACTGCTTGTTTTAATAAATTAAGAACTGTTTATTTTGCCGATTATGATTCCAATACAAGATTATACTTTTAGTACATCTTGATTAATTCTCTTCAATACTTCATAAATTCTCGCGCTTGCGTCGCCTTTCCCATAGATGTTTTCAGTACTCAATTCAGTCAACGTTTCAACGTTCTTAATTGTATTATAAATTTCATATTTATCTATTTTACAATGCATTACATTACCGCCACATTCGCGGCCTAACTGTCTAGCCCCCACATTTATCACATATTTTGAAAATGACGCTGCTTCTATAATCCCACTAGACGAATTACCTAAAACCAAAATGCAGTTTTTTAAGGCCGTATAATATCCTTTCGATCCTAATGATTCAATAAGAAATATATTATTATTCATATTTGCAGCTTGGTGCAATGCATTTCTAATAACGCCACCCATGGTATCTGCATTAGGCATAGTAACTAAAACATTACATTTTAAATTTATTAAGACATCGCTGATTATACTTGCATATTTTGCGTTCATTTTATAATCAACTGTCTCGGGATGAAAAGTGAATAATATAAAAGGTTTGGTTATATCAAAGTTAAAAAGATCTTTAAATTCAAGTGAATTATATAACGTAGTTTCATTTATATTGTCGATTGCTAAAGATCCAGTGTGATAAACGTTCTTTGATGACCCAATAATTTGACTTACTCTAGCAGCGTTATGTTGTGTGTTTGTGAAGTGATATTTTGCCATTAATGAAAGAGAATGCCTATAAACATTATCAATCGCACCTAAGGTTTCCTCCCCTCCGCTAATATGAGCTATTGGTATATTAAAAGGCACAGATGCCGATACAGCTGCAAACATTTCATATCTATCTCCAATACAAAGTATCATATCAAAATTATTTTTATCCCAAAACTCAGCAAATTTGAGATGGGTATTTCCAATGGCTTTGGCTATACTAATCGCCTCGTCTCCTTCGGGCGTTGCATCTACTTCAGCAAAAACTCGATAACCTGATTTTTTTATGTCATTTAAAGTAAAACCATGACTATGGGACAAATGTGTGCCGAAGACAATTAGATTAAAATTAATTTCATTTTGATTACCGAGCAAATTTAATAACGGTTTATAAAAACCAAAATCTGCACGAGAGCTAGTTAAAACTGCTATCTCCATTCTAAGTCCTTAAAGTTCAAAATACTATCTTCCAATAAACCACACTTTACAGTACATCCCAAAATTTCATTTATAAGCAACGGACTTATTCCATTTCCCGGACGTTTAATCGATAAATCATCTATTGTTAAAATATGTCCTTTGTCCACAGCTTTTGCCAAATGAATACTTTTACGCGCTATCTTAATATTTTTACTTTCAGATAAAGTAGGTGATTTTATACCGGTTCCTAATGCATTTTCAATATTACGAATAGCTTGGACCAATGAATTTAACTCAGGTGGCTCCAATGATGCTAAATGATCTGGACCTGGAAATGATTTATCTAAGGTGAAATGCTTTTCAATTACCTTAGCTCCCAATGCAACTGCAGCTGAAGAAACTTCAATTCCGAGAGTATGGTCAGAGTAACCTATTTTAACTCCAAATGAGTTTTTGATGGTTAACATTGCTTTTAAATTCACATCTCTCATTGGTGTGGGATACTCTGTATTACAATGCAATATTGTAATATTTTCTCTTGACGTACCCGCATTAATTAGTATTTCCAAAGCAGTCTCTATTTCTCCTAAAGTTGACATCCCTGTTGAAAAAATTACTTCTTCATTAAATGAACCAATTTTTTCTAAATACGGCAGGTTTGTAATTTCGCCCGATGGAATTTTCCACAATCCCATATTTAGGCTTTTGAGAAAATCAATGCTCTCCATATCAAATGGAGTTGAAAGAAACATAATATTATTGGATTCGCAGTACTCCTTTAATTCAATGAAATCATTAAAACTCAATTCCAATTTCTTAACCATTTCTAATTGGTTTTCATTGACGCCAGTTGTATTTTTCTGATAATCTGCTTTCTCAGCATATTTTGAAATAACATTTTCTGCAATAAAAGTTTGAAATTTAACTGCATCGACTTTTGCTTCAACTGCGGCATCAATTAATTTTTTTGCTAACTCTATATTTCCATTATGATTTATCCCTGCCTCAGCAATAATAAATACTTTCTCTTCTTTTAATATCATTCTTTTAACGAATTACAACCCGATTTTCGACGAATCAATAATAACCTTTGATCTCACTCCGTCTTCTCTCAAAATAATCTCAGAAGAACTATTACCAAACTCTTTGACAATTATCTTCGCTAAGTCATGATAGCTCAAATTTTCTTCCCCAAGATTAAACGTCCCCTGCATGTCATTTTTTTTTACAATTTGATCAATCTTTTTGATAAAATAATCAATAGATACAAAATTACTAACCCGTTCCCCCTTTCCAAAAACAGTTATGGTATTAACTTTTTGCAGCTCTTCCCTCATCATTGCAAAAATTCTATCTTTTCGCATTCCTGATCCATAAACTTGCCCAAGCCTTAAGTTAATCACTTGAATGGTATCCTTTAGATAAAATTTAAACAGTTCTTCACTACAAACCTTTGACAAACTATATAAACATTCATGATTCATTGATGGTTCTATAGCCGATTTCTCATTATAAGTTCCACTAACATTAGGATAAACACCTATGGTCGAAATGTTTATAAACTTTGCAACCTTTGTGATTCTAGCAATATGAATCATACTTAGTGTTATAGCATTATTTGCATTAAATACATCAATATCTTTATTATCAGAATGAGAAAGTACAGCAGCACAATGAATAATTAAATCTATTTTCTTATTAAAAAAATCTTCGGTTACATGTTCTTTAACATATTCAACATCTGACAAATCTATTCCATATTCATTAGCAGACGATAAATTTTTATAATTCTTTCGTGATATAGAATATATCTCGTGCTGCTGCTGAAAATGATTTCTCAAATGATTGCCTAGAAATCCATTCGCTCCTGTAATTAAGATATTCATAATTAAATAAAAAATTCATCAAAGTACCTAACAACAGTCCCTTCTTTTAATTCAAATTCAATTCCTTTATTAAATAAAATTAGATTAATAATATATTCAACTTCCTTATACCCAAACAATGAGCGTATATATGTTGTGCCAGAATGACGAGAGTTAATTTCAAATATTTTAGGGACTCCACTACTATCGAGTCTTAGCTGAAAATTACAGGCCCCGAATGGCTTTAGCTTGTTAGAAACTATTTTTAAATAATCTGTTATGGCTTTGGGAAAATCATTACTATACTTTGATATAAAAGTATTGCCTTCCTTTAAACTCCTATTTAGTACAATTGTCCTTTTTAATTCACCATTCAAATAAATTGTACCGCAGGTATACTCATCTTTATCCTCTCCGACACATTCCTGAATGATTGGATCTTTAACAGTATCAATTACATCTAAAAGCCTTTTTTTGCTATCTATTTTATAGACCCCAACACTCCTAGCTCCTTTTCTCGGTTTAACAATTACAGGATAGATTATTTCATTGTAATCTATTTCATGCGGCAAATAAGAGGTTGGGTGAGCAAGTCCATTATCTCGTAAAAACTTATAAGTTAAATATTTATCATCTGCAATTTCAATAACATCCTCAGAGCTTACCATAACAATTGTATTTGTCTTTGCCTCAATCATGGTTTTGTTTTTTGCAAAAAGAGGCAATTCAAAATCAACTCCAACAAATAATATTTTTATATCATAAACATTTATATAATTAATTATCTCATTCAACCATTCATCCTGGCAATCTTTTAATTTTAATATGTCGGGCAATATAAAGTGTTCATCAACCCAAAATGCCCCTACCGTTTCCTTAAAATAATCAAAACCTATTATTGAAACCTTATCAGACAAATCAGAACGTTTAATTGACTTTATAATTGATTGTCCGATTAAACTTCCTGTCCCTGTTACCCCTATATTTATTTTAGTTTTCATTATTTATTCCTTTTCGATAAAATATAATTCATACAGATTTCAGGATATTTTCTAATTCTCATTTCGTTAATTAACGTATCAGCAGGGAAAGGTTCTCTTATCAATTCAGCTAGATTCCTGCTTGAATCCCAGAGAACATAGTTAACCTCATCTATATTAATTCTATTTTGTCCTACGCTTCCCACATTCACCAGCCTAAATCCATTCGACTGTATGGAAAAGATCCTGTGAGAATGTCCAATAAAAGTATCCCTACTAATTTTAATTTCAGAATCAGGATATATATAAGCATTGTTCAATGTGTGGATGAAGTCACAGTCGTTTTGAACGTACTTTTTTACATATGTGTTAATGATATTTTGTTTATTAAAATCTTTATAGCAAAAATTGAAGAATGATTTGGCTACAACATTGCTTCCTTCATATTTACCTCGAATAAAGCTATCCTCATGATTTCCTCGAATTGATATCTTATAATTAATGCTATCCAGTAAATCTACACACTCATTACTCCATGGTCCATAATTCACTATATCCCCCAGAGAAATAACCAGATCAACACTTTTATGTTTATTAATCACATATTCCATTGCTGGTAAGTTGCCGTGTACGTCACTTATAATTAAAGTATCCATTCCTTTAAATTCGATAACCACTTGGGATGTTTACCAATCTATCCGCAACCCAAGCACTATTGATTAGACCATCAGTTTGACAGTTTTTAAACATTTCTAATCTGTTCATCAATTCCCAGATAGGTCTTGTCATTACACCCACTCCATTAGAATAGTCCAAGAAGACATCACGTTCATCGCGATCCTTAAATAACAATGTATTGAGCCAATAATTAGCTTTAGCTTCTGGAAGCTCATTAACAAACTGGACATCAATCCCTTCAAAAAAAATTTGGTAAGCAACCGCTAGTTCCCGCTTGTTCTTCACAAATTTTTCAAGTTGCTCCAACTGTGCACAAGCCAAAGCCGCATTCAAATTTGGCATTCTATAATTATATCCTATTTCATCATGCAAAAATTCCCACTTATGCGGTATCTTCGCCTGCGTGGTCAAATGTTTAGCTCGTTTAGCAATCACTTCATCATCAGTAACTAAAGCGCCCCCACCGCCACAAGTAATGGTTTTATTTCCATTAAAGCTAAATATTCCAATCTTACCAAAAACACCCGTATGTTTATCTTTATAATAACTACCTAGCGATTCAGCAGCATCTTCTACCAAAGGGATATTCCACTCCTTACAGATAGTAACAATTTCATCAATTCTGCAAGGGAAACCAAAAGTGTGCATAGGCACACATGCAGCTATTCGTTTTCCTGTGACTTTATTGTAAGCTCCGTCAACTTTGTTCTCCACATTTTCATGCAAAAACTTTCTTAATGCACTCGGTGACATCCCCATTGTATCCTTGTCTACATCTATAAAGACAGGTTGTGCACCAATATAACTGATCGCGTTGGCAGTGGCAATGAAAGTTAGAGCCTGAGAGAGTACTTCATCTCCACGTTTCACACCGGCTAGGATAAGTCCCATATGAAGTGCATTTGTTCCATTCACAAGAGCAACAGCATATTTAGCACCGGTAATCTGCACTATCATCTCTTCAAAACGATTTACGTATGAACCAACAGAAGAAACAAATGTAGAATCTATAGCATCGATAACATATTTCCGCTCATTACCTATAAATACTGGTTCATGTAACCCTATAAATTCTTTTCCCTGATATTTAGTTTTTATAAAATCTGTCGTTTCTTTAAATCTCTCTGCTATTTCCATTACATTTTTGCATCTAAATATTTACCAGTTTCTTTATGTCCAAAATTAGGAATCATAGTGTGAAACAACTTTACAATGTCTTCCTTTGTCCAGATCTTCCCTCTTTTCAACTTTGATATGGATTCACTGAAGTATCTTAGTTTATCTTGATCAAAACCAGAACCATTCTTAATCACACCCAGATTTTCAAAACGACTCAAGTCAAGAGTTTCATTTTCCGTAAAAAACTCTTCAAAATCTTTTTCTCCTGTTGTATCACTCGAGGTAAATAAACAAGGCCATTGATTTTGCTGAGGAAGGGTTTTTATTAATTCTCTTGCTTCTTCTTCAGTTTCACATACATATGGGTCATATCCAAGTTCATTCAAATATTTCTCAGCAATATTAGCAAAAGTAATGAGGTGTAAATTCTCGCTTAATTTGGGAAAGAATACGTCCCTGTTCTCTCCGAAGATACAAGACATTAAACATAACTCTCCGGACTCCTTGGGTGTAACAAAATACCTCTTAATGTCATTTGGAGCAACAATAGGCTGTCGCTTTTGAATCCTTTGATTAAACCCATGGAGCAATGACCCGTCAGAGAATGCTACATTTGCGAAACGGGCAGTAGAAATGTTGATTTTTTCACTTTGACGCATCAAAAACATTTCCATAATACGCTTCGAGGCACCCATCATGTTTACAGGATTTGCTGCCTTATCTGTAGAAACACAAAAATATTTTTTCACACCACTTACAATCGATTGATTAATTGTTTTTTCAGTATTGAAAATATTCACTTCAATCATTCGCATCAATGTAAAAGGATCTTTCTCACTGCGTACGTGCTTTAATGCTGATAAGTTCAGTACGTAGTCGTATTCCCCATCCGCTTCAATAAAAGCATCATATTCAATTGTGCCAATATCTAAGGCAAAGGTTTGAAAATCTCCATCAATATATCCATACTCACTTCTAATATCACGAACAAGTTCCACCATATTATTTTCGCTAATATCAACTACATGTAGTTTAAGTGGAGCTCTTTTGAAAATCTCTTTTGTAACGGCCTGCCCAATGGAGCCGGCACCTCCGATAACGAGAAATCTTGATGAATTAACAATTGATTCCAGAGCACGCTTATGCTTAGCTACGTCATCCAGAAATAGCTCTTTGTCTCTTCCAATTAAACTTAATATGCTCATGTTTTAAAAATTGTCTGCTATTTTCTAATCTGCAAGGATATCTCTAATCACTTTTCTAGAAACCAAAACAAAAAGTATTAAAAAGCCAAATGAAAAACCTCCAAAAACAATACCTTTTGCTCTACTGAATTTATCAACTCTCAATGGATATATAGGATGATCTATTACTTGAATTAAAGGAGTCTCTTTTCTTAAAGCTATTTTTGATAGCTCTAAATTTTTTACTAACTCTCCCAAAACCAACTTATTAGTTTCGGTAGAAAACTGAGAACGTTGAACAGGGGCAGTTCTTTGTATCTGACGTGTAGGATTTAAATTAGGCGTTGCATCTGCAATTGCAGCTGCCGAATATATTGCCCCGTTCATTACTGCTCGTACAGAGTCAGTTTTTTGCTGTAAAATTAGAACATTCTGAATCGATTTTTTTGTTTTGGTCTGAATATAAAAATCGCTAACATTTTTGACCAACTCATCATTAAATGCCTTGGCGAAAAACTCATCTTTAGCGTTAACATCCACTTCTATAGTACTCAATTTTTTATCAGGTTTAACTACTGTTAAATAGTTTCTGTTTATATCAGCTACGATAATCCCCAAAATGCTATCACGTAAACGATTAGGCTTTAATGTTTGATTATTGTTCTGCATGTTATCAGCAGAGAATTTCAACTTAACCAGCTCAGGTTTATCGCTCCACTTTCTTCTTAATTGAGTGAAATCAATATATCTATCTACAAGTAATTGTTTTTTACCATTATTTTCTACCTGAGTCAATAAGGTTTGCTCTAACATGCTCCGAGATTTGTATAAGCCTAATATGTTGTCGCCTTGAAATATTCCGCCACCGCTACTACCTAAATCTACACCTGCTATAGATGCCAAGCCTGCCAAATTACCTAGACCTCCAGTACCCTTTTCATCCTCTAATACAAAAGTAGTTGTGGCAGTATAAGCTGGGCTTTTAAACCATGCGTAAGTTAAGCCCAAAGCACCGCCTAAAATAACGAATGTCATAATAAGCATCCACTTAGATAAAAGATATCTATACCATTCCTGAGATTTAAATACTAACTCTCTTAATGAAATCTCGTCGGTTTCCTTTTTATTTTCCTTTACCTTTTCTCCCATATTGTCTAAAAACTTTATTCGAGTAGCTAAACTAATTATTTGATTTCAATGCTTAAACTTATATATTATCTAAGTACTGTTATTAATATCGCTGCCAAAGACGCTATTGCTGTTGATATCCCAACTATGCCCTGTATGCCTAATTTTTCTCTTTCAGCACGTTTGGGCACAAAAATCTCTGCCCCAGGTTTGACTTGAGGATAATTATTAAAGAATAAGAATTTCTTAGCCGCAGCTACTGAACCATTTGAATATACTATATAAGCTCCCTTCTTATACGCATTATAGCTGAAGCCTCCAGCACCGTCAACATAACCTTTAAAGCTTCTGCCTTTTATATAAACAATACTGTTTGGTTTTAAGACTTCCCCAGTAACCCTAACAGTTTGTAACTCCTTAGGAACGCGTATTATATCTCCATCTTCAACAATTAAATCGTTTCTTGACAATGGTCTCTTTAAAATTCCCTCCAAATCAATTCCAACCAAGTCACTACGCAGAACCTGTAAATCTTTTTCTATGGTTGTGGTATCTTTAGCGCCAGATTGTTTTAAACGCTGCAGATTCATCAACTTTTCCTTCTCTTCTTTTCTTCTCTCCAGACTATCAGCAGCCCTTGCCTCTGCACCACCAGTACGTTTTAAAGAAGCTCCCTCTACATAAGCCAAAGGACTCAGGCCACCTGCTCTTTTCATAATATCTGAGATTCGCTCGTCCTTTTTAGTAATGGTATAGGTGCCAGGATAAAGCACTTCTCCTTCAACTTTTACCTGCCGTTGAACCTGATAGCTTTCAGAGCTGCGTATAGATACAATATCAAATGGTTTTAAAATAAAGTCTTTCTCCTGAATTTTTAGATTCTGGTCCACATTAACCGTAAACACCTCAGCAGTTTTAGCAGACACAGAAGTTGCATCACTATTTTTGATCCTTCTCGATATCTCAATACGATTTGGTGTTGCGCCTTCTTTAAAGCCACCTGCCATTTGGATCAGTGATTCGAGGTTCATATTATCACCGTATTCAAAAGTACCCGGCTCTCTAACCTCTCCCTGAATGGTTACTTTATATTCTTCTCTTAAATCAAATATTGAGGAGATGGTTACTTTATCTTCTCTCTGCAGCTTAATGTCTGCTTCGGTTCCGGCCAATACTTTGGCTACATCAAATGATAAAAGTGATAAGCTGTTGTCTGCATTTAACCTTGAGATATATCCCCTGTTTAAAAATGCATCTTCCTTTAATCCATCAGCCTTAGTAATCAATTGTTTTAGGGTCAAGTTCTCGTCAAGCTCAAACTGCCCCGGACGGAAAACGGCCCCTGAAATCTCTACTCTGTTTTCGAAACGATCCAAAATAGCCTCGACCACATATTTGTCGCCGTTTAATGGATTGTATTTATTGTAATCATCAGCTTGTACATCTGTGATTTTACGTTCCTTATTTGTTTTTTGAAGTACCTTGATCTGCGCGGTATAAGCATCATTAGAGAAGCCACCGGCAAACCGAACCATGTCTTCTAAAGTCTCTGTATTCAACGCCTCGTATAACGCGGGGCGTTTAACCTCTCCCGCCATTTCAACCCGTGTTTGATACACAGGTACATTGATCACATCCTGATCTTGCAAGCGGATATTGTTTAGCTGGATTCCATTCAACAGAAAATCATAAACATCTATAGTAGATACGACTTTATTGTTCCTGACCACCTGTATTTTACGGAAAGACCCGTTCCTGTTCGGTCCTCCTGATTCATATAAGGCATTAAATACGGTAAACAACGAGGGAACTGTGTATGATCCTGGTTTAACGACCTCCCCAATTACGGTAACCTTAATACTTCTAATATTTCCTAGTGTGATGGCGACACTCGTTCTGCCTGATCTTAAACTTGGGTAAGTACTTGCCATGCTTGAACGGATCTTTGAAGTGGCCTGTTCAATGGTTAATCCACCTACCGATATCAATCCTACGTATTGTAAACGGATGGTGCCATCAGGACTTACCTTAAGTTTATAGTTGGCTTCATTGTCGCCACTTAAATCGATCAGCAATTCATCATCAGGACCAACCACATAGTTTTTCGGCGTAGCCATACGAAGGTTTGGCTCAAAAGTCAGATTCTCATTTTTAAACAAGTCTTCACCAAATATTTTAGGTTTAAGGCCTTCGAAAAGCTTCTTCATTTCCGCAAGCTTTTCCTCTTCCAATGCTTTTTTAGTTTTCAGATTGCCGCTGGAATCGGTTTTATTGTTATTTTTAGTGGTATCGCGTACATTTTGCTTATCAAACGCTCTGGTTCTGTCCAACTCATTTCCATTTTGCTGATTTTTATTGGAACCGTTGCTGTCCGATTTATCATTACTTTGGCCACCTTCCTGTTTCCTGATCTTTTCTACTCTCAAACGGAGTTTCTGAATTTCAGTGGCATTCATGCCCTGAGCCGCAGCCATTTGCTCCAGCTGAGCATCATTATATCCTACCGATTCCGCTCTCTGCATTAGTTGTCGGATTTGTGTATCAGTTAAGTCATCAACTTTTACATCCGCATAATTGGTTTGCGAAAATGCCGATTGAGAAAGGATAATGGCAAAGAAAACAAGTAATGCTGTAAGTATATTTTTAAACTTCATAGGTATTTGATCGTGTATGAAATAGCTTATTCGAAATAATTTAATGTTTTAAAGCCTCCTTGCTTTAAGTACTCATCCTTTTTCATCAAATGCAGATCGGAATGAACCATGTCTTTTACTAATAGCAGAAGATCATATTTAGGTTTCCAGCCCAGTTTGGTATTGGCTTTTGTTGGATCGCCCAATAGCAGATCAACCTCTGTTGGTCTGAAATACTTTTCATCAACCTGTACCACAATGGTACCGGGTTTTAAATACTCGTCATTTAATCCTAGTTGAGCAATTAAATCCTGATCAACATCAATAATTACGCCCCGCTCGTACTGGTCTTTTCCGCTGAACTCAATTTCAATTCCCAACTCGGCAAAGCTCATTTTAACAAAATCTCTTACCGTAGTAGTAACGCCTGTAGCGATTACATAATCTTCTGGCTTTTCCTGTTGCAGAATTAACCACATAGCTTCGATGTAGTCTTTTGCGTGACCCCAATCACGTTGTGCCGAGAGGTTGCCAAGGTAAAGACAGCTCTGCAAGCCCAGCGCTATTTTGCATGCCGCACGGGTGATTTTACGGGTAACAAAGGTTTCGCCCCGAACCGGGCTTTCGTGATTAAACAAAATGCCGTTGCAGGCAAACATATCATAAGCCTCTCTGTAGTTAACCGTAATCCAGTAAGCATACATTTTTGCTGCCGCATACGGTGAGCGCGGATAGAAAGGTGTTGTTTCGCTTTGAGGGACAGCCTGAACCAATCCATATAATTCGGACGTAGAAGCCTGATAAACTTTAGTTTTTTTTGTAAGACCCAAAATCCGAACAGCTTCTAATAACCTAAGTGTTCCGATTCCATCGGCATTTGCGGTATATTCAGGTGTTTCAAAACTCACTTTAACATGGCTCATTGCGGCTAGGTTATAAATCTCATCGGGTTGAGTTTCCTGAATGATACGAATTAAATTGGTTGAATCCGTTAGATCACCATAATGAAGTTTGAATTTAACATTATTTTCGTGCTGATCCTGATAAAGGTGATCTATACGCTCTGTATTAAAAGATGAAGACCTTCTTTTCAATCCATGAACAAAATATCCCTTTTTTAACAAAAATTCAGCTAAATAGGCTCCATCCTGTCCCGTTACTCCCGTAATTAAGGCAATTTTCATCTGTGTGTTTACGCTTTAGGTGTTATGAAGCTTGCATGAGACTTGTTAAGTTAGATCATTTGAGCGGTAAGCTCATGCAGTTTCATTGATAAGTGTGTTCAATTTATTCACGCAAACATACGGAATTATTTACTTTGAAAGCAAAAGATAAACCTCGAATAAAGGCACATATGAAGTAGAAAGCTATTTATTGCTGCCTAAATGGATTTGAATCCCAACTGAAAAAGGATTCAAAAGAAATTCGGTTGTCCTGTCGTTATTGACTGTTCGGGTATTATTAATATCCTGCAAAATCGTTTTTTGCTTCTCGAAAGAGTACAAAAGATCCAGGGTGCCTTCAGCGAAAATAGAAATCTGAGGTATTGGGTTGATTTTAAACCCTAAAACCGGGGATACCATAATTCCATGCTTAGTGGATTCAATCTCCTGACCCACGGCATCTGCACTAACGTCTCTCAATTGGTTCCTATTCTGTAAACTACCTTTAAACCTATTGTAACGATAGCCCAAATCAAATCCGACATAGGGTTGAATACGGGAATAATTAAAGTTCTTTTCAAATCCTAATTTAAAAGAGTAGTCGAGAAGCTTACCATCGGCCTCCTGACATGTTTCACACTCATTGAAAAACTTTTTGGATTTATTATAATAGGTTCCGTTTAGACGATAGCTAAACTGATTGTCGTTAAATTTAACCATCACTCCGTTAAAATAAGCATCGGTAAATTTATCAGAGCTGGTTTCATTAAATACTTTAGGCATCTCCAACATACTATATCCCCTGATGGCAATACTATAATTATAGTCGCCATTCATTTGTGAAAATGCAGTAACAGTAGTTAACAAGAATAGAGCTAGTAGTAAAGGTTTTTTCATATATACAATTAAGAAGATTATCCCTTATCAAATGTAAAACAATAATATCATTTAGATTGAATAAATTGTTTTGGGAACAAGTTATGCCTCCACATCTATATTGTCTTTGTGTGGATTTATTGTGATAGTCTGCAACAACAAGAGATAAACAACTTAAATGAGGCCCGACATGATTGCCTATCTCAAATATCAATAAATCTAAGCGGTTGTCGTTTACATAAGCAGAAGGAAAAAACCTCCGATTCTTTTCTACAAGAGACTCCATTCCTGCTCCTGCTCACATTATTAACATACTTACCAAAAGTATTCTTGTCCACCTTTTTGCCTTCGACGCATTCCTAAAGGTATTGGATACTTTTCAAGTCATTAGATTAGATTTGAAAATGCGATTCTCGTTGCAACTATCTATAAATTTGACAACATGAATAGAAACGGTACAACTACGTCCACTAGCATAACCATTCATAACAGAGAGAAAAAACAAAACACAGAATTTCATATCACTTTATCTTAGTTTTATTACCTTAATATTTTCCTGTATTAGTAGGAGAAAACTTGCCCAGTTTTTAGAACCATTTCGTTCATTAACCTATCGTAAAAACACTTCGAACCGCTTGTTCCCCGTAACCATATTTCTTTAGGACTAGTTCTTACCACCCCACTTATGCTGATATTGTCACCTATATCTTAGTTGAACTTTTGCAGATGCTTAGCCATCTCCCAACTTTTAAGGGCTCGTTTATTGCTGCATCAACTTTTTAAGTTCGTTAATAACGATTAATAACCCAAATAATGCTAAAACTGCAGATCCAAGAAAAACTCTCAGCTTAGTAACAAATAGCATATCACTAGTTTTATATTTATAAAACTTATACTTTATCATCATTATCACACCTATAAATAAGGAAATGACTCCAATAAGGAAAAATGTAATATTCATAATCAATTTTGTTTTTTCTTTTTCATAAGGTCCTGGGATAATTTTTCCGCTACTTTACTTCCTACTACAGTTGTCCCCTCAATAATTGATTCTGATACCACATTCGCTCCAGATGATACAGCTGCCTGTCCTGCGACCGTTCTTGTTGCGCTAACACCAACATCCCCCAATGTTCCAAAGGCCACATTTACGCCTATCTTTACACCATTTTTTGTAATTGTCTCCTGGTTAAAACCCGAAGTTGCAAAACTGTTTACCACCTCTATCCCAAGCCCTATATTACTAAGTATAGAACCAATAACAGCAATTTCAGGCTGTCCAGTTAATAGCCCAACTGCCGTTACTCCATCCCCCGTTGCTTGAAGCCCTGTTGCAGCCTGTTCATAACCATTTTTACTTTTATTGATCCGATTACCCCCCTTGGTAACAAAATCCCCATCACTTAAATCAATAGCATTTCCATTGCCATCTGCTACTTTGCCTCCCTCCTGGAACTCGAATTGCTCACCTGTGACTGTTGATGAACCCGTACCAGACGCAAACACCTTATTAACATTTGTGTAGCCCTTCGTCAGCGCCTGATCTGCTGTTTTTATGTCAGCGTCATAAGTAATTTGCTTCGTTCCCGTCGGAGAACGCCACTCTATCCAATCCTTGTTCTCCATCCCATCTGGATCAATTAACCGTATCGGATTGCTATTGCCATACACATAAGGAGAAACACGTCTACTCTTTTCCGATAACGGGTCTATGACGTTCCAGCGGGCTATCACCGGATCATAGAAACGAGCCCCATATTCAAACATCTTCTCCTTGGTCTTGTTTTTCTTTCCCATTGTATAGGTACTTATTCTCCGTTCCACTCAAACTACGCTGCATATCCAGTCCAAAAGCATAATAGTCTACCTCCTGTATTTTCCTGCCTGCTGTTCCGTTTATATCAAAGTACACCCTTCCATTACCAAGGTGATCTGCTAAGGTGTATTCATAACTGTAGCTTGTTGCACCGTTTCTAACAACCCTGCCTTCAGCCGTGCTTACAAACTTCAGCACTCCGCCTTCGTAATTTATACCACCAATATACTCATTATTTATACTTACCGAAGCCACCTGTTTCCTTAATTTATTCCCACCCGCGTCATAAGTATAAATTACAGCAGCTCCGCTTGCTGTCAGGGTAGATGGCAGGTTCAGGTAATTATAAGTAATTGCCGAAATGTTGTTGGCTGTATTGGCCGTGTTACCTCGGGTCAACATATTACCATTCGCGTTATAGGTATAGGTGGTAGTTCCGGGAAGCTGAAAGGGAATATCCACGGTGGCTGTGCTATCCAAAACGTTTGCCAGCCTGTTGCCTGTGGTATAAGAGTATTTTAACTGGTCTACCAGCACATTGTCTTTTTTACGCTGCAATGTACTGATGTTACCCATCAAATCATAGCTGAGTACCTCATTGTTGCCCTCATCACTGATCGCATGGGTCAACCTGTTCAGCTTGTCATAAGAATAGATGTAATTATGCAGTGCTGGTGTGGCTACTGGCCCCCACTGCTGCCTGCTGATGTTCCCATTGTACTGGGAGGTTAGCCCACTAACCACTTCTTCGTAATTCAGGGTTTCATTAAACAGTGCTGATCCCTGGGTTTTTAACCAACCTCTTGCGTTATAGGTATAGCTCACCGTCTGGGCAAAAACTGGCGTGGCCACTCCCGGGTTAGCGCTATGTAGCTGTTTACTTTTCAGCTGACCAACCTCATTGTAACTCTTCCGACTCAGCAAGATCTCTGTGTTTGTAGTAGATGCATTATCCCCGGTTTTTTGGTAAGTATCTTTTGCCCTGCCCATATGATCATAAGTAAGCCGGTTTGCAGCATACAGTTGTGCTGTTCCGTTTACGTAATGGGTTCGGGTGCCTGCTGTAAGTTCTCCGGGAAAGTTGTACGTATTGACAACATCATCATAATTATCGGTTGTTACTGCGGCTCCTTTATAATGCTGCTGGATGGTACGCACGACCCTGCCCTCCTGATCATAATAATTTACATGCCATAACATATGAGTAGTACCCAGCACATTGGTTTTACTTACCGTAGGCAATGATTTCGCATTTTTATAGCTGCCGGATAGGTTATACGGCGAGGCCGCCGGCAAACCTGGTGCAGTATAATCATCATAATAATTCAATGCCAATGTAGTAGTGATGTTGCTTGATGGCCAGCTTTGGTTATTGTATCCATTTCCTGCTGTTGTTCTGATCTCCCAGAGTTTTGCCCTTGCATCTACTGTATCCTGCAGTATTTTTCGGTAACTGGCACCTGCTGTACTTGACGGGTAGGCGTAGATACCGCTTAATGCCACTCTTCCGAAAGCATCATACTTCGTGATCAGCCATTCCTGCGGTGCTTTTGCCCGCTGGATCACATCCTGACTGGCTACCAGCTGATCCAGTTTGTTGTACACCATAAACTCCCAGTCTTTTCCCGGAAGTTTCTTCTCAATCAAACGCTGTCTGCCATCATACCTGTACTGGTAACAAAAGTTATCCAATACCGCCTGTGTAGGTACAGCGATTCCGTCCGGGTTAGCTCCGGGAGGCAACACAAAGCTCAGATTCCCCAGGTCATCATATACATAATAAGTAGAAAGGGTCTGAAGAACAGCGCCCACTTTATTAAAAGTACGCTTCAGTACAACTCTTCCCTCTTTATCTTTATATTCTTCTGTTGTTCCCAGCTTTACATCTGCAGGTAACCAGTTCTCATCTTTGGAAATGGTCAGGTACAATTGATTTGCAAGGTAATAGCCGGTTCCCGATAAGGCACGTAAATGCTCACTTCCCGGGGTTGTATTGATACCGGCAGTATAAAGTCGCACTGCAAATCCTGTAGCTGTGGTATAAGTGGTGGTAATATTGTTTGATCCATAGCCAACAACTACAGTACGACCTGCTATAGCAGTTCTGCTCGCTCCTGGTTGCCATGCCTCTCCGGGTGCACCTTGTTCCAGAACCCGATTTAATGGGCTAGGTTCAAATACCGTCTGACTAAAGGGTGAAACTGTCCGCAAAATACCATTGCTCTGCTGACTGCCACTACTTCCTGCAGGATTATAAAAAGCCAGCACACCAACGCCTGCAGTTAAAGCATTTGTCCTATAAGTACCATTCGCTGTGCCGGCATCTGCATAAGATAGGTATTTGGTTGCCTCACGCCCAAAAGCGTCGTAGGCCACAGGCTGAACAATGTCTTTTAGTGAAGGGCTTCCTTTTACAGTTACAGTTTGCAATGGCCTGCCCAACCCATCAAAGTACTGGATCGTTTGGTTCAGCTCGCACACCGTTAAGCCAGCCAGCTGGCCCCCACTTATAATTCCTGGTTTTTTTATGGTGCTGCTTACAACATAATTTTGGTCCTGACTTGGCAAAGGGCCTAAGGCCACGCAGTTGAGATTTACTGTACTTGTATTTGTTGGAGCACTGATCCCATTGCTCGTAACAAGTACGCGATAGGACGTACTTAGTGTTAAGTTCCCAGGGGCGTAACTTAATGATGTAGCTCCTGAAATAGAAGTCCAGCTAATCCCCCCGTTGATGGAGTTTTGCCATTGGTAACTGTAAACACCATTACCGCCACTACCTGCCGTTGAAGTAAGCGTTCCAGGGCTGGCTCCAACATTTATAGCTATAGATGATGGGGTGATAGTTCCGGCCACCAGTTTAGGATATACAGTGATGGTTGACAAGTTGCTATAGGTGACTACTCCATTGCTAGTCACCTGCCTGCGATAAACTGTGTTTTGTGTTAGATTACCAGGAGTGTAATTCAACCCGGTTGCAGCTGAAATATTTACCCAGCTAGTTCCACCATTAATCGAATTCTGCCACTGGTAACTGTAAACGCCATTCCCGCCAGTAGCCGCGGTTCCAGTTAATATACCAGGGCTTGTACCGTAATTTATAGCTTTTGATGCAGGGGTAACACTACCTGCTGTAGCTGACGGATAAACAGTAATGGTTGAGGAATTGCTATACACAATTGCTGAATTACTTGTGGTTTGCAAACGATAAAGTATGCTTTGTGTCAGGTAGAAATTATTATTTATGAAACATATTTTTCACATTTCAATCGTGTCTGTTATAGTTTGCTTTTTAATACAGAGTAACCTGTATGCTCAGCAAAATGACTACAAACCTGCTAAAGTGATTCCACCATCTCCGACCGCGGCATCTTTAGGCAAATATGGTGATATTTCCGTGGGATATTATACCGGCAGCCCCGATATCAACATCGCTCTCTATACCCTTAGCACATCTAATCATTCTGTACCGATAACTATGCGATACAATTATAATGGATCCAAAGTTAACGAAATTGCCAGCTGGGTTGGCCTTGGCTGGTCGTTATCAGCAGGAGGTGTTATCACAAGATCTGTAATAGGCCTTGATGATTTTGGAAACAACGGGTATTACAATGGACCGGCGTTGCCCCCTAATACAAATCCACCTACAATGGCTAATTATAATTATTTTAAGGATATCTTATTAGGATATAAAGATGGAGAACCGGACATTTTCAATTATAATTTAGGAAAATATTCAGGAAAGTTCGTATTAGGGAAGAAAGCAGATGGTTCATTGGTATTTATGGATGACCGGAACAATCTAAAAGTTACTTATCAGGAATCTTCGCAGTCTTGGTTGGTTGTAGCCCCTGATGGGTACAAATATTATCTAGGTACCCGTGAATCTGCTGACGACTATAACTTTGACTCTCAAAATGTTGAGGTTTCAGAAGATGCACCATTAAGTGCTTTCACCAGGAATACTGGTTATTCTCCAACCACCAGCTGGTATCTTGATTCTATCGTTTCTCCTAATACTGAGGCGATAAAGTTCAATTATGCCATAAAAAGTAATAGCTTAAGTCTAATTAACAAGTCTGAATCTTATTTTCATCTACTGGAATTATATGGTGGATGCAGTAGCGCTCCTGTTGAAACACCAGGGGTAAGGAAAATTTATAATGCAAGCAGACAAGTAATCTATGATACTTATTTAACTTCGATACAGTCAAAATTGGGAAGTATTGAATTTAATACCACGGACAGAAATGATGTAAGTTATACATCAACTGGTAAACCTCAGAAATTATCGGAAATTGTTGTAAAAAATTCAAAGGGGGCTATTTTAAGAAAGTTCAATTTTTCATATGATTATTTCTCCGGAATACACTTAAAACTTAATAGCATTACAGAATACGGGCAGACGGGCTTATCAAATCCACCCCATATTTTCACATATAATACCGATCCTTTTCCTTCCAAAACCTTAAACAAAATGGTAGATCACTGGGGTTATTATAATGACAAACCCAACACTTCACTTTTGCCTTCTTTTTTGATTCCAACTACACCTGCTTTCTCATTTAACGCTGGAAACCGACAATCTACAACAGATGCAGAAGTAATAAAGAAGGGCGTTTTAACATCGATAGCCTATCCAACGGGAGGATCTTCAGTTTTCGAATATGAAATGAATGAATACAGAAATGTAAGAGGGGAGGATGCTTATGAGTATGTAGGTAAAAGTGCCGGGGTATATGACTTTCCACCTACCATTCCAAACCCAGACAAGAACCTCGAAACATTTACCATAACAAGAGACTCTACACCTGTCGAGATAACCTTTAACTGGGTAAAAGCGGATGAAAATGCCAATTCACTTGAAGGTCTCCAGTCTACTTATGGTAATTTGCGAAAAACAGGAGTGGTGCCTCCGGTTCTTGATTTTAATGTATGGAATTGTCCTTCTTATTCTTACCCTTCATGCACTTCTGGTGATCCTAGCCCAGAGTCTGTCACTCTGGTCTTAGATACAGGTACATATACTTTATCCGTTTATGGCTTACAGGGATATATAACGACGGCTAATGCTTTTTGGAACGACCGAACACCTATATCTCAAAGAAAAGCGGCAGGATTAAGAATTAAGTCGATCAAAAATTACGTAAATAATGTCGTGGTTGGTACGCGGAAATTTGATTATACACAGGCAGGGAGCACTACCGGACTTTTGATTTATCAGCCAAAATATAATTTCAATACTATTCTTGGTCTTGACCCCTCGCAGGCAGGTTGCGGAGCAATTGCTCAGTATCTGTCTCTAATGTCAAGTTCTGTATACAGTTATGGAATATCTCCTTCTACGATTATTGGCTATGACAAAGTGACTGAAATTTTTGGGGAGAATGGTGAAAACGGGAAAAACGAGTACTTCTATCTAAATTCGGAAGGTGCTCTTGGAAATTTCCCCTTCACGCCAGTAAGTGCGAACCCTTTAAACGGGAAATTATATAGATCGGTAACATATGCATCGAACGGTGCTATGTTAAAAAAAGTAGATTATTTATATGATGTAAAAGAAAGTGTTTCTCTAAGCGGAATTAAGATACACCAACCAGCATTTGCTAACCAAATCCCAAATGTGGCAGTAAATTTCAGCTTTTACTCTAACCTTTCAAATTGGGTTGTCCTTTCAAAAGAAACAGAAATCGAGTATAATAATACCCTTCCGATTACTAAAGTAAAAAACAACTATTTTGAAAACAGTACCCACAAACAATTAACACGGGAAGAGTTAATTTCAAGCTCATCGGTATCAAAAAATACTTACTACAAATATCCGCAGGACATCTCACCCGCAACTTCGGTTTCATTAAAGTTAATAGCAGACGGAAAGACTGGAACTATTTTAGAACAAAGTCAAACAAAAGGAACAGCTACGAATAAATCCAATAATCAATTTTCTTTAAACTGGGCGCCTTTATCGTTACTGGAATCTGTGACAAGTACAAATACAATTGGAGGTGCCATCGAAACACGGTTACGCTATCAAGCCTACGATAATAAAGCCAACGTTCTAAGTGCATCTCAAGAGTTTGGAGCAAAATTGTTATCTTTGGGGTTACGGGGGACAATATCCAATAGCCAAAGTAGAAAATGCCGATTACACTACGATATTATCTGTGCTTGGGGGCAGTACTGTAGTGAATGCATTCAGAGATAAGCCTGCGCCAACAGACACTGAAGTAATAAGTTTCCTCAGTAAGCTTAGATCGGATCCAAGTTTTGCTAGTACTTTAGTAACCACCTACACATATGAGCCTTTAATTGGTATTACCAGTGAGACAGATCCTAAAGGAAGGATAACATATTATGAATATGATACCTTTCAGCGACTGATGCATATTAAGGATCAACAGAAAAACATTGTTAAGAGCTATGACTACCATTATAAACTTTAGTTAGAGGTATCAATCAACTTTCAATTCGGGGCTCCTCTTAAACAGCCTTTGAAAGTTAGATTAAGAAACATTACATGATTAACCACCTTATTCAAGTCTAGTAGCTGATGTAAACTTGATAATCGTAAAGCAGCCCTGGCATGCCAGGACTGCTTTACGATTATTAGCTATTAAATCCCAGAGCGTTATATTCTTTTTGTCTTAATTTTAAAATGGAAAGTCCCCGTTACCAATCTCTTGTTACTTTCGTTAAGAGTTTCTCCCATACTCATGCTGTAACGGCATTTTATCTGAAATTGAGCATAATTACCTTTGACACCTATATATCTGATCTCCAAAACTTCGTTATAAGAATCGGAGCTGGAGCCGGCCAGACTTACTAATTTTGTGGTTGAGTTTGCAATTATTGGAAGTGTTTGTGAAAACTCAAAGGGCTTTTTATTGGCCCCAACTCTTGTGACCCCATACTTTTTAATATTAGAAGACCTTACCATAACCGAGCTATCACGGGGAAATGAAAAATAAAATGTTTCATTTGTAGAGGCCGATGTTGCCGATACATATGATGTGGAATCGTTTAAGCCGATAGGATCAAGATCGAGATGAGTACAGTCGATCTTTCGTTCCCAATCAGGTGTTTTGAAGGCCATATGCAGTGTATTATCCACTGCATCTCCATTACCGATAACAGGCCCCTTATCGGGACCAGGGCTCTCATTTGAGGGACCATCACTACTTTTTTCACAAGCCATAAAACTTGCAGAAAATAAGATAAGTAGTATTAATTTGCTGAGCGTTTTCATGAGCGTTAATTTTAAGAAAACTATTTCATTAGGTTAATTTCGACGACTTCTTTATGTACGATCCCTTTCTGGGTTTCAATATGCTCTTCATATACGGAAAGCGTGGAACCGGTTAATTCCTTTATATGATAAGTAGTGACATCATCACCGTCGATATATTTTAAGACCAGGTTTTCTTTTGTGGCGGTATAAGTAAAAGCATCAACATCGCCCTCGCCATCATATATACTTCCTTTTTGTCCTTCTTTAAACTCCAGGTAAGCACCAGAGAGCGCAAACATATCTGCTCTGAACACTTCAGTCCCATCAACATAGTCTATTTCGACCGCGTTTGCGACAACCCATTTGCCTACAACTCGACTTCCCATAATAATCTAATTAAATCCATGTATCTTAACTGAATCGAAAATTCAGAAGATTTAATCAAAGGAAAAGGAAAACGCTTAAGCAAGCAATACCCATAAATAGGTATTTTTAAGTGGTTGCTATTTAGCCTCAGCTTTATCGCCTACCCACACATATCGGTTTGTAGTGCATTTTGGGCACCAGTAAATTCGTATAGGAAGAAACCCCAGCAAATGTTTTAACACAAATCCGCGTGGAACTTGATAATGAAAATCTGTATTGCACCTCCTGCACTTATAATCCTGATAGCTCATGTATTAGAGAAATTAATTTAGCTTTTTTTTTATAAAATCCCGCAAAGGTATGCAAAATCAATTATTAAAAATTATTTCACAAACTTATTACAAATAAAAAGGCAAAAACCCGGCCATGGTTAAATCTGACCTTATTTCTAATCATTTAACGAAATTCAACCCAAATAACCGGGCAAATTTTTCTCGTTTATTCCCCGTTTTAGGACAATAAGCAGGCAACCGACAGGACATCCGGTTAATAATCTTTCTTGCAGACTTAGAATGGAGAGAGGATAATCACGGGACTTCTCCTATTGTCGGAGATGACAGCACGTGCTTTAGCAGGAGGCTGTAGGCAAAGAGCGACCGCCATAGGGCGGCCGCTTTAAGAAGAACGCATGTTATTTTTTAAACCATTGCTTTATCTTTTTAGAATTTCTATCGGCAACTAAATACATACATGGAACCAATACCAGGGTTAAGAAAGTGGCAAAACTCAAACCGAAGATAATGGTCCATGATAGTGGGCCCCAGAACGCTACGTTATCACCTCCAAAATAAAGGTGTGGGTTAAACTCCGTAAATAAAGTCACGAAATCAAGATTCAAGCCTACTGCCAGCGGAATAAGGCCTAGCATAGTCGCGGTAGCGGTAAGCAATACCGGGGTCATCCGGGTACGGCCTGCTTCGATAACGGCCTCTCTTACTTCCATACCCTGACTAACCATCAGGTCGGCAAATTCGACCAGCAGGATTCCATTCCGGACCACAATTCCCGCCAGGGCAACAATTCCCAGCCCCGTCATTACAATAGACAACTCCATTCCGAAGATGGTAACACCCAATAATACCCCGATGATACTAAACAGGATCTCACTCAAAATAACAATCGGCTTACTAATGGAATTAAACTGCAGTACCAGAATAATGAGGATAATAAACAAAGCGCTGACTAAGGCTGTGCCTAAAAACGCAGCTGTTTCCATTTGTTCTTCCTGTTCACCGGCCATTTTTATCTCAATTCCGGCAGGTGCTTTAAATTCATTTATCTCCCGCTGAATATTGGCTACAACCTCATTTGCATTATACTCTGAAAGCACATTTGAGGAAAGAATTATAATCCTTTTTTGCTGCTTGCGCTTGATACCACCATAAGTATTGATATAATCTATATTTGCAAAAGATGATATAGGTACTTGCCTGATAACACCGTTCATTGCCATATCACGGTAGGTAACTTTCATGTTTCGTAAGGCTTCTAGATTGTTCCTTTGGTCTTCTCTTGCCCGGACATTGATCTCATAGTCTTCATTGATGTCTCTGTATTTCGAAACTTCCTTGCCGTAAAGTGCGGTACGCAATGCCATACCAACCTGACCGGTTGAGATCCCTTCGCGATTAGCCCGTTCCCGATCGATATCAAAAATAATTTCGGGCTTGTTATTTTGAAAATCGGATTTCAGTTCTTCTACCCCGGCAATTTGCCTGCTATCCAGGTATTTTTTTAAGCGATCGGAAGTTACAGCAATGGAATCCAGGTCATCACCTGTAATTTCTATACTGATTGGTTTTGCCGTTGGCGGGCCTCCTTGTTCCTGAGCTACCGAGATTTGTGCACCCGGAATCCCTTTTACGGCCTCACGGATCTTGCCGAGGTAATTTATAGTGCGTTCTCCTGTTCTTTTACCATAGGCCACAAAGGCTACCGTAACTTTCCCTTTGTTGGTATACTCGCCCTGGTCTTCGCCTTGCGGATCAGTTACTCCCACGGTCACATTGGAGATTATTGAAGATACATCGGGATTCTTTTGGCCAACTACCTTTTCTACCCGCTGCTCAACCTTTTCGACTATTTTATTGGTGTAAGCCTGATCTGTACCTACCGGCAATTCAATATAGACATACACAAAGTTCGGATCGGCAGTCGGAAAAAACACTACCCTTGGCGGCACAATATTGACCAGGATCATGGTAAAGAAAAACAATGCTACCGTACTCCAGATCATAGTACGTGGGCGTTTAAGTGCCCAGGTAAGTAAGCTATGGTACTTATTTATTGCTTTTGGCCACATTACCGTCTGAAACTTCTTGATTACCCCTGTTAAGAAGAAGTGATTTAGCAGGTATAACAAGGCAAGCAGTATGATAAAGTTGCCGAATCCGACATTGATGAGATAACCCAACAAGGCCATTCCGGCAAAAACAAGGAGCGTCCTTTTTACTTTTCTATCGAACCTTGGTTTCTGGTCCTCATGATCATCATGCGGCTTCATAAAGTCGACCGCAAAAACCGGATTAATAATGTAAGCCACCACCAATGAAGCAGAAAGCGTTACAATGAGCGTAACCGGGAGAAAATACATGAACTCACCAATGATTCCGGGCCAGAACAGTAATGGAAAGAACGGTGCAAGAGTGGTTAGAGTTCCAGATAATACGGGCATAAAAACCTCGCCAGTGGCCGTTTTAGCAGCTTGTACAATAGGCACCTTTCCGTTATCAAAAATCCGGTGCGTATTCTCGACCACCACAATGGCATCATCTACCACAATACCTAATCCGAGCAGGAAGGAGAACAGCACCATCATGTTCATGGTGAAATTAAAGTCGAACACCCCCCCCAGGACGGGCATGGAGAGAAAGGCAATGAACATGGACAGCGGGACGGACAAGGCGACAAACAGCGCATTTGTGACGCCCATAAAGAACATCAGGATCAGGGTAACCAGGATAAAACCGATGATGATGGTATTGATCAGGTCATGCAGGGTAATCCTTGTCTGATCAGATTGATCACCGGTAATGGTAATATCCAATTTAGAAGGCAGTAAAGTACCTTTCATTTCCTTTAGCATGGCATTGATCTTATCGGATGCCTCGATCAGGTTTTCGCCACTGCGCTTACGTACATTTAAAGTAATAACATTTTTTCCGTATAGGCGTGCATAGCTGTTTTGCTCTTTAAATGAATCTTTTACTTCGGCAATATCCTTTAAGTAAACGGAACCTCCTGCCTGTGATTTGACAATCATATTGCCTAATTCCTCGGCATTTACGAATTCCTTTTTTACATTTAAGGTACGCTGCATCCCGTCCATTTTCACTGAACCACCTGATATGGTCAGGTTTTCGGCTTTTACTGAATTTCCGATATCGTCAAATGAGATTTGTGCTGATTCCATTTTACGGAGATCTACATTGATCTGGATCTCGGGCTCAAGGGCACCCACAATATCTACCCCGGCGATTTCTTTAAGGCCTTCTACCCTATCTTCAATATCATCAGCATACTCTTTTAGTTTTTTCAGGTCATAATCTCCGGAAATGTTTATATACATGATCGGCAGGTCTGAGAGGTTGATGTCCATAATTACCGGATCATCGGGCAAATCTGATGGGAGGTCCGTTTTTGCTTTATCAACGGCATCCTTAACCCGCTGTTTGGCATCTTTGATATCAACCCCTGTATTAAACTCCGCTGTAATAAATGAGAAATCCTGAAAGGAGTTGGAGGTGATCTTTTTTAACCCAAGCGTACCCCTTATTTCCTTTTCGAGCTGCTTTGTAATCAGGTTCTCCATATTTGCAGGGGAGGTTCCCGGATATATGGTTTGCACGAATATTTTAGGAATTACAACTTCCGGAAAATTCTCTTTTGGCAAACTGTTATAGGAAAAATACCCCGCCAGAATCAGGATACATGTAAACACATATATCGCTGTGCGGTTATCTATAGCCCAACTGGATGGGCCAAATTCTTTATTGACGTCTTTCATATTCTATAGTTTTACGGAATCGCCATCGTTCAGATCCTGGAACCCTGTGGTAATTACTTTGTCGCCGGATTTTAATCCTGTTAAGACCTCGGCCTGGCTATTGGATATTTTTCCCGTTTTGATATCTGTTTTTTTGGCTTTTCCGTTTACAGCTATAAAAACATATTCACCAGCTTCGGACTTTTGGATGGCATTGACCGGTACCGTTAGTGCCTTATCATTTTTATAATCTATAATTTTAAGAATGGCCAGCATATTTGGTCTGTACTTTTTACTGGAAGGCAGCTTAACCTCGACATTAAAGCCCCTTGATATCGGGTCAATAACTTTGGCGGCAAATGAGATTTTAGTGTGCAGGTTCTCTGGCACATCGGGCAAGGATACCTCAACTTCATCTCCCTGGTTTACCCTGGCGGCATAGTTCTCTGAAACAAGGGCTTTCACTTTTAGGCGGCTTGCATTAACAACCCGGATGCCTGTAGACGTTCCCGGCGCAACGGATTGCCCCAGCTTAAGCTCCATGGCATCAACAGTGCCAGAAACAGGACTTTTTATTTTATTCATTGCGGCCTGAGATTGTAAACCCGACAATTGTTTTTGAAGCCCTTCTTTCCTGCTTTTTTCTGTGAGGTATTGAACTTCGGTACCAATTTTTTGATCCCAAAGGTTTTTCTGACGGTTGAAAACGGTTGTGGCCAGATCCAGCTGTGTTTGTAATTGTGCGATATTTTGGCGCAGCACTTTATCATCAATCTGTGCGAGTACCTGACCGCGGCTTACGCTTTGTCCGACTTTAACATAAATTGCCGTTACTGCACCCGGAGATTCCGGAGTGATCTCGACATTGTCTTCCGCATCCACCTTACCCTGAACCTCAACAAAGTTCCGGAATTCGGTTTCCTTAAGTTCAGTAGCGGTTACATCTTTAGTATCTGCCTGACTTTTATTCTGACCAAGCTCTTTCTCGATCTGTTCAATTTTTCCGTTAAGTGCAGTACGGTCTTTTTTGAGTTGTTCAAGCTCTGCTTTTTTGTCCTTAGGTTTTTCTGATGATCCGCAGGAAGCCAGAAAGAGAACTAATGCGATGCTATATATTGTTTTCATGAGTTTATGTTGCTTGGTTAATAGTTAATTTTTCCTGTGGCTTTATCAAGATCCACTTTATTGATGAGCAGGTTATATAAAGCGGTGATGTAATTGTTTTGCGCTTCCTTTTGAGAGGTTTCTGCAGTAGTAACTTCCAGACTGGAGCCTATTCCCTGTTCATATTTGATTCGGGTAACCCTGAGGATCTCTTCGGCAAGCTTTAAATTCCTTTCCTGATTTTCCAATGAACGCTGGCTATTGGCGTACAGCTTTTGATTGGTGGAGATTTCATTGACGATTCCATTTTTGAGGTCCTGCATCTGATTTTCGGTTTGCTTTACCACAAGCTTGGCATTTCGCAACTGATAAATCCGCTGGCCTCCGTTGATCAGGTTCCATGAAAGGGTAAGGCCAATTACCGACGTAGGGTAGTTTTGGTCGTACAGGTTTGAGAAGTTATCGGACTGAAAACTTTTGGTTGCGCTTGCAAAACCTTTTAGCGTAGGCAGAAAAGTACTTTTATACCTTTTCACATCGAGCAGGTTTAACTTTTTCTGTGTTTCTAAAAGGGAATACTCAATTCTTGCCTTGTAGGCAGAGGTATCGGCCACTACAGCAGAAACAGGTTGCGCGCGTATTTCACTGATCTTGTCGACAGGCTCAAGTGCAGCCGTGACAGGCATGCCCATCTGAAACTTAAGCAGATCAATATTAATAGACAATGAGCGGGTAGCATTTTCGCGTTCTGTTTCGAGGTTATTCTTTAACACCAGCAGCCGGTCGGCATCAATTTTTTCTGCAAAACCGTTTTTAAACATGGCCTCGGTGTCGTTAAAGGATTTGGTGAGCTGTACCAAATTGGCATCGATAAGGGTTAACTGTTCTTTATTGACCAATACCGAATAGTAGGCTTTTGTAACAGCAACTACGGTTTCAATTTTAGTTCTTGTGCTGGTTCTGACAGACAGCTCCTTATAGGTTTTTGAGGCTTGCAGGCCTACAATATAAGTTCCATCGAAAAGGAGCTGATTTAGCTCTATTCCTGCCGAAGAATTATACTTTACACCGAACTTAACCGGAATTTGTGTGCCCGGCTGACCAAAGAACTCGCCCGGAAGCAAACTTGTTGGCACTTTAAGATAATCCTGAAAGTTAAAAGTAGTGGAGACTTGCGGCAAGCCTGTACCCACTGTTTTTTTAACATCATTTTTAGCTATTTCTTCATCAATCTGCGCGTTTAGCACGGCCGATTGGTGGTTTAGCGCATAATCTATGGCCTCCTTTAGACTGAACTTATAATTCAGGGAATCAGTTACCTGAGCCTGAACCATTCCGCCGGCAAAAAAGAGGAGTAGTATTATGAGATAGATTTTGGTTTTCATAGGTATTTATCGCTTATAGGATTAATTGCTTTTCTTTATTGAGGTAATGCCCGGTTAATGATCCGGGGTATTCCATTAATTCGGCAGGGGTTCCTGTAAAAATGACCTCTCCTCCTTTTCTGCCGCCTTCCGGCCCCATATCAATGATCCAGTCGGCATTTTTGATTACATCCAGGTTGTGTTCAATTACGATTACGGAATTCCCGATATCAACCAGGTGGTTCATGATTTGCAGCAGATGCTCTACATCGGACATGTGTAATCCGGTGGTTGGTTCGTCCAGCACGTAAATGCTTCCTCTTTTGTGCAGGTTACTGGCTAGTTTAATGCGCTGGCACTCGCCACCGGATAGCGTACTAAGCGGCTGCCCAAGGGTTAAATAATCGAGCCCTACATCCAGTATGGCTTCTATTTTTCGTTTCAGTTCTTTCTTATCAAAAAAATCTACAGCTTCCTGTACAGTCATGGCCAGCACCTCGCTAATCGATTTGCCATTTAATTTATAGGCCAGTACTTCTTCTTTAAAGCGCTTGCCATTGCATATTTCACATTCGGTTTTTACCGGCTCCAGAAAAGCAAGGTCTGTATAGATAAAGCCCAGGCCCTGACAATTGGGGCAGGCTCCTTTTGAGTTGAAACTAAACAGGGACGCGCTTACTCCATTTTGCTGGGCAAAGAGCCGGCGAATCTCATCCATAATGCCGGTGTAAGTAGCAGGATTAGATCGAATTGAAGTGCTAACGGCAGTCTGATCAATAATGATTGCTTCGGGATATTGCTTTATAAATTCATGGTTAATGAGTGAGCTTTTACCAGATCCGGCTACTCCTGTTACCACCGTAAAAACCCCGGTTGGAATGGCTACAGTTAAATTTTTAAGGTTATGCAGTTTTGCGTTACGAACGGTAAGGGCTCCTTTAGCACTGCGATAGGAGGATTTTGCATAGTGCTGCCGGTTCATGCAGTTACCCGTTAAGGTGTCTGATTTCAACAACCCCTCTACTGTTCCATGGTACACGATTTCGCCTCCCTGGGTTCCTGCATGAGGGCCCACATCTACTACATGGTCGGCAATCCGGATCACTTCCGGATCGTGCTCTACCACAAGAATGGTATTGCCTTTATCGCGAAGCTGCAATAAGAGCTCATTTAAACGGTGCACATCATGCTGATGCAGTCCAACACTCGGCTCATCGAAAATATAGATCATATCGGTAAGGCTGCTGCCAAGATGCCTGACCATTTTAATGCGCTGAGATTCTCCGCCTGAAAGGCTTGCTGTCTCGCGGTCGAGGCTCAGGTATTCCAGACCGATATCTATTAAATGCTGTAGACGCATCATTAATGCGGAAGTCATGGTTTCGGCTATGGGATCATCTATTTTGGCAATGATCTTAATGAGCTCATCGACCTCAAGATTGGTGAGCTGAGCGATGTTATATCCGTTTATTCTGCAACTTAATGCGGCCTGACTTAACCGTGTTCCTTTACATAAGGGGCAAGGCGCAAAAAGGATAAACCGTTCAAGGGTGCTCCGCATGGATTCGGACAGGATACTGGTATCGCGCTTGATGTACATGCGGTTAAATTTATCGACCAGTCCTTCAAAATTGACATTGAGTGGCACATTGTCTTTTTTAACCTGAAACTTCTTACTTTTCCCGTGTAGCAGGGTTTGCCACTCCTCCTGGGTATAATCATTAAGTTTTTTATCATTATCAAAAAAACCCGAATAGGCATAAGTGTTAAAATACCAGCTGCCTACCGAGAACATGGGGAATAGGATTGCGCCCTCGTTAAGTGATTTAGATTTATCGAGCAATTTATCCAGGTTCAGCTTTACCGTTTCTCCAAGGCCATTGCATTCGGGGCACATTCCGGCAGGATCGTTAAAGGAAAAAGCATTTGAGTAACCGATAAAAGGCTTGCCCACCCTTGAAAACAAAAGGCGAAGGATGGAATAGATATCTGTGATTGTACCTACAGTAGACCTGGAATTACCCCCGAGGCGTTTCTGATCGATCACAATTGCGGTAGAAAGGTTACTTATGGAGTCGGCATCAGGCTGGCTATGTTTTGGTAAGCGGTTTCGTATAAAAGTGGAGAAGGTTTCGTTGAGCTGCCTTTGGGCTTCGGCCCCGATGGTATCAAAAACAATAGAGGACTTACCAGAGCCAGATACTCCGGTAAATACCGTAATTTTTCTTTTTGGAATCCGCAGGGAAATATTTTTGAGGTTATTTTCGCGGGCACCTTTGATCTCTATAAATTCTTGCTTCATCGGGATTTCGAATTATAGGTAAACGGGTTAATTATTTGGTTTATCAAAATTGGTCTAAAATGCGTTTTGCCTACCCCTTCTGAAAGGAGAATAAACCATGCGAAAAGGAATAATTTCCTGACTCCTTCTTTTAAAAAGTAAAATTTAACTAAATTCGTTCCAGTGAAGCGCCTTTAACATCATCTCCTAACCCTATGAACGACAATGAATTAAAAGCACCCTTTCTTACAGACCTCTCAGAAACCTGCGAGTTGCACTATACTGACGAATTAGGTGCATCGGGCTATATGAACATCAGTGAAATAAAAATTGATGGGGCAGATATTTTTGCCGCGAGTTGCAAACAGGAGCATGAAATTACCATGCGCGAGCAAACCGAAACGCCTACTCTAAACATGTATTTTTCGTTACAAGGACAAAGTGCTGCATGGGAGGCGCAAAGCAAGGACAGGTATGTGCTGAACGACAATGAGCATGTGATTTCATTTATGCCAAGTTTTGATGGGTATTATGCATTGAGCAGTCCGGAGATCAAGAGTTTTGGTATTTCGCTGTATGAGCCCTTCTTTCGCAGGCTGTTTGCAACAGATATGGATTGTTTAAAGCGCTTCTGGGATAAAGTGGATGCAGGGAAAATGGCGGAAATTTCGAAACATGCCCTGCCGGTAACTTCCAAGCAACAAGTCCTGATCAATGAAATGCAGCAATGTGTTTATTCAGGACATATGAAACAGTTGTTTTTTGAATCTAAAATTATTGAGCTTTTTCTGCTCCAGGCGGAACAGGCAGATAGTTTAGATGGGCAGAAACCCATTAAAATAGAACGCCATAATGTAGATAAGCTGCATGCTGCGAAACAGTTTGTTCAGCAAAGAATGTTTGACCCATTAACCTTAAACGGAATTGCACGTGAGGCGGGCCTAAATGAGTTTATGCTTAAGAAAGGCTTTAAAGAGCTATTCGGATTAACCGTATTTGGGTATTTAAATGAACTGAAAATGAATTACGCCCGACAAATGCTGCTAGATTCGAACTGTACCGTATATGAAGCTGCTTATACCATAGGATATAATGAACCTTATAACTTCTCTAAAGCCTTTAAAAAGCATTTTGGATATTCGCCCGGTGAGTTAAAAAGATAATTCCATAGATTTGTCGGATAACATAAAAAAGCTAGATATGACTTATCCGGAAAAACTGAGCGCGATACGTAAACAAATGCAAGCCGACAATGTACAGGCTTATA
>Ga0307414_10000075_pt1 | contig 94046 bp, 73 predicted proteins | sample DK1Ometagenome_FD_203804 | JGI IMG/M metagenome (GOLD analysis project Ga0307414, IMG submission 203804) | Maize rhizosphere microbial communities from greenhouse at UC Davis, California, United States - DK15-O-3 | ecosystem: Host-associated > Plants > Roots > Rhizosphere > Soil | place: USA...
GGATCACGGATTTTTCACAGAGTGAATTGGGCGTTTGGCGGGGCAAGTAGGGGAACGGTCAGGGTTTATGGTCGAGCGCGGCCTTATCACTGCCATCCATGAGGAAGGGGACGGACTCTTGAAATCCTATCTTGGGAAGATTCGCTGACTCTTTCTAGGAACCCTGCAAACCCTTCGGAAACTAGCCCTATTCCTAGGCTGCGCCACGCTCCCAGCCGGTCTGGTTCTATCGAATCAGCGTGCTGCCGTGATTGGCGCGTGCTTCCTCCGGCTCCGTGCCTTCCTTCCGCGATCGGTGAGGGAGGGTGAGCCGGAGTGGCGGGGAATGAGAGTCACGGGGGCGAGGGGACAGAATTCTCTTGGTTGCTGCCATCCGTCCAAGCGAACCGGGAGACTCGCGGTCACAATGGACGCTCCTTGGGACGACGACGGCGGTCGGGGACCGTTCTGCCAGGCTGGAGCCTGGCGCGCCCGGGATGCTCCTTTGGTGGTAGGGGCTCTTATTTTCTTGAAATGAGACGATTGTCTCATAATACTTCAGATGTCTCGTAACTCTGAACCCCATTTTTTTCCTCCTATGAAAACTTCCCTCACCCCTGCGGAAATGGACCGCATGCTTGATGAGCATTTCAGCTACGAACGGAATGACGACGTCGAAGGCGTGCTGGCGACGCTGGCAGAGGACGCGACGCACGATATCGTGGGATTTCCGACGGGGCCGACCCGTGGCCGTGATGCTGCACGGAAGTTCTACGAAGGGCTCTTTGATGATTTGGCCGAGGGCGAAGTGAGTTCCTTGCGTCGTCTCTATGGGGACGGTTTTCTGGTGGACGAGTCCTTGTGGAAGGGCACTGCACCGGGCAGGCCCTTTGGCTTGGAAGGGCGGAATCGTCCGCTGAGCTTCCGGCTTCTCCACGTGATCGAGTTCACCGGGGAAGGCCTGATCCAGAAGGAACAGGTCTGGCTGGATCTGGCGGCCATCTTCCAGCAGCTCCCGCAGGACGAAGCATGAAAGCTGAGAAAAAGCCCAGTAACCAGGCACTCCGTGCGCGGAAGGATCTGCTCCAGGCGGCGGCGCGGCTGACGAAGGACGGTCGCAAGCCGACGATGGAGGAGGTTGCGAAAGAGGCTCTCGTCTCCCGCGCGACGGCCTACCGCTACTTCAAGAATATCGACGCGCTCATGTTGGAGGCACCTTTGGATGCAGTGGTTGGGCGGCCGGAGGAGATGTTCGACGGGGACGAGTCGGACGATGCTGAGGAACGGATCGCGGCGGCGGAGGCGGCGATGCATGAACTGGTTTACCGGAATGAGGCCCAGCTCCGGGTGCTACTGGCGAACTCGATCCTGCGCGACGCGGCTGATGCTTCGCTGCCGAAGCGGCAGAACCGGAGGACGCCCTTGATCGAGGCTGCTTTGGCAACCTCGCGGGACAGGTTTACGAAGGGGAACTACCAGATGCTGTGCGCGGCTTTGGCGATGATCTTCGGGACGGAGTCGATGATCGTTTGTCGGGACGTGATCGGAATTGACGAGAAGACGGCAAGAAAGGTGAAACGCTGGGCGGTGAAGGCATTGGTGAGGGAGGCGATGAAGAAGTGATGGGATTTCCCAGGCGCATTCGTGGGAATGCGGAGCGGTTCCTTGGGGCGGATGTCAGGAACCATTCTGCGAGGCAGGCGCCTGGCGGTCCTAGGGGGCAGGAGAGCCGCGGGTGAATTCACGCCTCCAGCGAGAGATCCGCGATTGCGGCGACATTTTCCGTGCCTTGACGGGCGTCAGGGGTTCTCTTTGCCGCGTTCCGCTGATGGCCGACCCCGATCCTGGAGATGAAATGAAGATTCCCGAGACGTCCGAGACGCCTTCGGTGGAGGCTGGGGCGGCACCGGTGGAGGTCGCGAAGTCTGAGGACGCGGCCGTGGTTCCGCAGAAAGCGGAGCCGGAAAACGTGGCACCCGGCCTGCGCAAGGACCTGGCGGTCCTCACCAAGATGCGGCTGAATGTCTTCGTCCTCATCACCACCTTTTTCGGCTTCCTGCTGGCCTCGTGGTCGGGGGGGCGGAGCTTCGATGTTTGGATGCTGATCCACACCTTGATCGGCACGGCGGCGGCGGCTTTCGGCTCCGCGGCCTTCAATCAGGTGATGGAGGTCGATCTGGATGCGCGGATGAAGCGCACGGCGAACCGGCCCCTCCCGTCCCGGCGGATGGATCCGCTGTTCGCGTTTGCCGTCGGCTGGATCCTGTCCGCGGCGGGTATCATCCATCTGGCGGCGAAAGTCGGTTCTTGGCCCGCGTGGCTGGCAGCGGCGACCGTGGCGATCTACGTTTTCGTTTACACCCCCTTGAAACGGGTTAGCAGCACCAACACGCTCGTCGGGGCCATCCCGGGGGCGATTCCTCCGGTGATCGGCTGGACGGCCGCAGGCGGGCCGGTGGATGCGGCGGCGTGGTTCCTATTTGCGCTGCTCTTCCTCTGGCAGCTCCCGCACTTTGTCGCGATCAACTGGCTGTGCCGGGAGGAATATGAAAGCGCGGGCTACAAGATGTGGTCGGACGGCGATATCAGCGGGCGGCGCAGCGGGTTGCTGGCGGCGATCTTCGCGCTGATGCTGGCGGCGCTGCCGGTGTGGCCGTGGTTCGCGGGCTGGACGCCCGGCTGGCAGGGCTATGTGGCGCTGGTCGGCGGGGTGCTCGCGGGCTTGGTGATGGCGGCTTTGGCGGGGCGTTTCATGCGGGATGGCGAGCGCACGTCCTTCCGGAAACTGTTCCTTTTCACGCTGCTCTACCTGCCCCTTGAGCTTGGATTGCTTGCCATCGCGTGGCGCTAGTCTAGTTTCCGCCGCCCCATGAGGACGCCTGCCGAGCCACTTATCCCCGCCGAACGTGATCCGGTGAAGCTGCGGCGGACGGCTCTCACGCTGATCTGCTTCATGGCTGTCAGCGCGATCGGAGTTTATCTCGCCTACATGAAGCTTGCGGAGCGGCAGGCCGCGGATGAGACGCCTTCCTTCAAGGGTCGGATCGAAAAGAACTTCAAGGTCTGGCGTCAGGACGAGACCGAGGGCGATTTGGCCGAAATGGAGGGAGAGGTTTATGTGATCGCGCCCGTGCTCTTCGGCGAACCGGAACGCTGGCAGCATACGCGGGAGGTCTTGAAACGCCTCTCTGAACGCTATGCGGACCGCTCGGATTTCCACATCGTGTGTCTCACCATCGACCCCGAAGGTGAGCCGCCCGCGAAGCTGAAAGGCTATGCCGAGGAGCTTGGCGCGAAGCTTCCCCAGTGGTGGCTGGCGGCAACGCGGGAAGAAAGCGTCCACAAGTTCCTCAAGAATGTCCTGAAGATGGAGACGATCCCTCACAAGAAGGACGGGAAATGGATTTACGATGGCACGCTGGTCGTGGTCGATCGCGACCGCCACATCCGCAAGGGCACGGTGCGGACCGACAAACGCGCGCGCATGGATGCTCCATTTGATTTCGAAGCCGCGGCCAAGTGGGACAAGGAACAACCCACGCCCGGAGATCCGACGCGGGTCTCGCGGGATCTTGAAAATCTGCTCACCCACGTGATCGATCACGTGCTGGGCAAACCCGTAACGAACCAGTGAACGACCGGGGAAAAATCGCGATGATCTATGGCGGCGTGGCCGTCATTTCGGCCGCCATCATCGGCGGTGCGATGTATCTGGGACGGCAGGTGCCGGAGCAGCCGGCACCGGAGGTCGTGCCGGATTTCAGCGACGTGGGGACTCCGAAGGAGGAGTCGCTCATGCCGATCAAGAGCGACTTCACCGGCGTCAACCAAGCCGGGAAAGAGATCAAGCTTTCCGACTTGAAAGGGAAGGTCTGGATCGTTTCCGAATTCTTCGCCGTGTGCCCTCACTGCGCGGTGCGGAACGGTCAGGAGCTGAAGTCGATCTACGATGAGTTCAAGGATCACCCGGATTTCCAGATGGTCTGCATCTCGGTCGATCCGGAAACGGATACTCACGAGAAGCTCGAAGCTTATGGCAAGGCGCTCGGTGCGGACCCCAAGAACTGGTGGTTCGTCACGCACCCGAACGAGCAGGAGACGCATGACTATCTGGAGAAGACGCTCGGCTTCTTCAAAGTGCGCGAGCGCACCGACAAGCTCGACCGGGAGACCAACGGGCGCTTCGCCCACGACATGGGGATCATGTTGGTGGACCGCGAGTGGAATATTCTCGGAAAATGGCCGCTTTACGATGCGAAGTCGGAAGAAGGCCGCCGCCGTGATCCGCATCTCTACGAGAAGCTGAAGCAGGATTTGATCGAGCGGCTGGAGACGGAGTTGGATAAGAACGAGACTCCGGGCATCGATAGCCTCGATATGGAGGAGCCGGAAGAGGGTGACGTTCCCCAATCTACCAACGATCCAGCCACGGATGAATAGCGAACGGAAGGAGTGGCTCTCACGGCCCCCGCAAGAGGCACTGTCAAAGAAGCTGGGCATCCTTGCCTGGGTGCTCACCGCGGTCGTGCTGGTGCTGGTCGGCATGATGCGTCGGCCGGAGCTGCGGATTCCTCTGCCGGAAGGCTTCACCTTCGCTTTCCTGCCGCCGGTCCATGCGGTGCTGAATTCACTGGTGGCGGTGGCTTTGATTGTCGCGCTGGTGGCGATCAAGCAGGGGAAGATCGCGCTGCACCGGAAGGCGATCTTTGCCGCGATGGGGCTCTCCGTGGCCTTCCTGCTCTGCTACGTGGCCTATCATTTCACCACGGAGGAGACCCGGTATGGCGGCACCGGGGCGATGCGCGGCGTTTACTTCTTCCTGCTCATCACCCACATCTCGCTCGCCGGGATCAGCTTGCCTTTCATCCTTTTCACGTTCATCGCCGGGTGGACGAATCGCTTTGCGGCGCACCGCCGCCTGGCGAAGTGGGTCTTCCCGCTATGGCTCTATGTGGCCGTGACCGGGCCGATCTGCTACCTGATGCTGAAGCCGTACTATCAGTAACGTACTTCCCATGAAAATCCTCGCCTACCGCGACGCCGACTACGAGTCCTTCGTCAAGCGCTTGAACCGCCGTGCGCTACCGACGCATGACGTGCGCGATCTGGTGAGCGACATCATCGCCGAAGTGGCGGGGCAGGGGGACAAGGCGCTGGTGGCGTATGCGAGGCGCTTCGACAATGTGGAGCTGAAGGAGAAGCAGCTTTTCATCACGCCGGAAGAATTGGCAGCGGTGAAGGTGGCGCCCTCCACCCGCAAGGCCGTGGCGGCGAGCCTGAAGAATATCACGGCCTTCGCGAAGGGCGGGCTGCGCAAGGATTGGTCGATGATCAATGCGGAAGGCGCGCGCGTGGGCGAGCGCTTCCAGCCCTTCGATCGCGTGGGCGTTTACGTGCCCGGCGGCAAGGCTCCGCTGGTTTCCACGGCGCTGATGACGGCGGGCTTTGCCAAGGCAGCAGGCGTGCCGGAGATCCTCGCGGCGACGCCTTGCGGCCCTGATGGCAAGGTGAATACCGAACTGCTCTACGCATTGAAGGCGGCGGGGGTGACGGAAATTTTGAAGATCGGCGGCGCGCAGGCGATTGCCGCGATGGCGCTCGGCACGAAGTCGGTGCGTCCGGTGGACCGGATCTTTGGTCCCGGCAACCGCTTCGTGGTGGAGGCGAAACGACAGCTCTTCGGGGCGGTGTCGATCGATCTGCTTCCCGGGCCGAGCGAGGTGCTGATCATCGCGGACAAGACCGGGAATCCCGACTACATCGCAGCCGACCTTTTGGCCCAGGCCGAGCACGGCGGGGATAGCGTGATCGGTTTCATCACGGACTCGAAGGCGCTGATTGGCAAAGTGGTGAAGGCGGTGGAGAAGCAACTCCAGGCGCTGACCCGCGCGAAGTACATCAAGGAGGTTCTGAAGCAGGGGACCTTCATCCTGAACGTGCGGAACATGGCGGAGGCGATCGAGATTTCGAATGCCTTCGCGGCCGAGCACGTGTCCTTCATCTGCGCGGAGGAGAAGAAGTGGCTGCCGCAGATCCGCACCGCGGGCGCGATCTACCTAGGGAACGATTCGCCGGTGGCGGTGGGCGATTTCCTGGCCGGGCCGAGTCACACGCTGCCGACGGGTGGCAGCGGACGTTCGTTCTCAGGACTACGGGCGGATCAATTCCAAAGGCGCACGAGCATTGTGAAGCTGGATAAGAAGTCCGTCAGGAAGTCGCTGACGGTGGTGCAGGAGTTCGCGCGGATCGAAGGTCTGGACGCTCACGGAAGATCGACGGCGATCCGGGTGGAGCAGTGAGCGGGACTTTGTCGGCAAGCGAGGGCCTGCATGATGTTCACCTTGCTGGCCGGGGAGAGCTGACAGCTCCCTCCGTCAGATAGCGGTCGGGAATCTTCCGGGCTGGTTTGCCATCCAGGTAGAAGCGGTAGAGCGAGACTCTGATTTGATTCCGTTGTGGATTCTCACGATAGCCTGCCACGTAGCCGTCGCTGTTCGCGACCCAAGCTTCGTAATCGCGGCTTTCGCATAGAAAGGCATCCATCGAAGAAGTGCTGTCGAAATCGATCCTCGATTCTTCCACCACGAGGCGGCGGGGCGGATGCTTGCGGTCATCCGCCTTGGTGTGAAACAGCGCCCCGCCGTAGATGCCGTTTCGGCCTTCGAATTCCTCCTGCCTGCCCTCCAGGCGGGTGGTGTAGGACACGCCATTGACCACGTAGGTGCGGACGAAGTCATCTTTCCACCGGACGATCACCGAGCCGTTGCGATTGCGGAATGAAAGCTCCTGTCCGGGCCGCAGCACGGAATGATCGATGTTGGTTTGCCGGGAATTTGCCGGGGTGTGCCAGGGAGCGCACGCGCCGGGGAGAAATGCCGCCAAGACCGCGAGGAGGTGGGTGGCTCTCATAGCCGGCGAAAGCGGTTTATTCCCCCGCATCCGGATACGAGCCCAGCAGCTTCACCATCGAACAGTGCTTTTCCAGCTCATCGATGCCGTTGCGGACCTTCGGGTCATCGCAGTGGCCGGAGAGGTCGACGTAGAAGATGTATTCCCAGTCCTTCCGCTTGGAGGGGCGGGATTCGATCTTCGACATGTTGATGTGGAATTGATCGAAGGCCTGAAGCGCGCGGACCAGCGAGCCGGGACGATCGTGGATGGCGAAAAGCAGGGAGGTGCGGTCCGTGCCGGTGGGCGGGCAGGTCTTCTCGCCGATCACGAGGAAGCGCGTGGTATTGGTAGCGCGGTCCTGGATGGATTCCTCCAGCACGGTCAGCCCATACATTTCGGCGGCCAAGGGACTTCCGATGGCGGCGGCGCCTTTGTCGGCATCCTCTTTTGCAAGTTGGGCGGCACGCGTGGTGGAGGAGACCTCGACGAGTTCCGCCTCCGGGAAATTCTTCAGGATCCAGCCGCGGCATTGGGCGAGCGCCTGCGGATGGGAGTAGAGGGTCTTGATCTGATCGCGCGGGACCGCGGCCATCAGGCAATGCTCGATGCGCAGGAGGATCTGGGCGCAGATTTGCAGCGGCGAATCGACGAACAGATCGAGCGTGTGGGAGACGGCGCCCTCGGTGGAATTCTCGATTGGCACCACGCCGTAGTCGGCACGCCGGCGGGCGACGTGGTCGAAGACTTCTGAAAAATTCGGCAGCGGGGTGTAGGCGACGGAGTGACCGAATTTCTTGATCGCGGCCTGGTGGGTCCATGAGCCTTCAGGCCCCAGATAGGCGATCTTCAGATCATCTTCCAAGGCCAGCGCTGCGGACATGATCTCGCGGTAGATCGCGCGGATCGACTTCTCCGGCAGGCGTCCCTTGTTCCGCTCGATCAGGCGGCGCAGCAGCGCTTCCTCGCGCTCGGGAGCGTAGATTTGAAGGCCATCACGCTTTTTGACGAGGCCTACCTGATGGACCAGTTCGGCGCGGTCGGAAAGGAGGTCGAGAAGCTTGCCATCGATGTCGTCGATGTTCTTGCGGATGTCGTCGAGATTCATGAGCCAATGCCGAATTCAGAATTTCCGAATGTCGAATGAAGTGTGTGGAGAGGAGACAAGGCGGTTGGGATCAATTCGTCATTCTCAATTCGTCATTCTTCATTTTCGGAGGGCTTCGGATCGGTCGCGCTAAGGGCGAGCTGGGATTCGGTGGCGGCGATGCTTTCGGACGGCGCTTCGGGAAGCTTCACGCGGCGCAGCTCGGTCGCGTTCGGCAGGTCGTCGATGCTGCGGATGCCGAAGTGTTCGTAGAAAAGCTCCGTGGTCTCGTAGAGCAGGGGGCGGCCGGGAAGCTCGGCACGGCCGCCGATGCGGACGAGCTCGCGGTCCAGCAGCTTCTGCAGCATGCCGTCACAGGCCACGCCGCGGACGGCTTCGATGGCGCCCTTGGTGATCGGCTGGCGGTAGGCGATGATGGCCAGCGTTTCCATCGCCGGGCCACTGAGGCGCTCCGGCTTGCGGCCGGGGAAAAGATGGCGGACGAAATCGCCGTAGGCCACGCGGGTGAAGAGCTTCCAGCCCTTCGCCCGCTCTACCAGGGAGAAGGCGCGGCCGGTGGTCTCGTAGTCGTGATTCAGCGTCGCAATCGCCGCGATGATCTGGTCGGACGAAACGGCCGCTAGGCCGGAGAGCCACTCGGGAAGCTCGGCGGGCGACTCGCCTTCCTCGATCTTCCGGGCGCGGGAATCCTCCGCCTCCGCGACACGGGCACGCACCAGGCGGGCGATCTCCTCGGCGGGCAAGGGTTCGTCTGAACTGGTTAGGAGGGCTTCGACGATCGACGGCAATTCCATGGCGGACGGCGGAGCTTAGGAGAGCCACCGGTCATTTCAAGCGTGCCGGCTCGAAACCCTCCCGAAGGGGGCCGGAGGGTGTGTTAATTTGGTCCTTAGTAAAATCCGTCGTTGAAGATGCGGGGAGGTGCATGAAATTTCAACTTGCAGAGGTATCAACAAGGCGCTAATCGACCGCGCCCGAATTTCCCCACGCGGGAAGTAATCCGGATTTCTAAAGTTTTTCACGACCCCTAGCCCTATCATGGCCGACAAGAAGCAACCCGCGAAGAAGGCGGCACCCGCCAAACCGGAGAAAAAGCCTGCCCCGAAGGCCGAAGCCAAGAAACCCGCCTCCACCCCTGCGAAGGCAAAGCCTGAGCCGGAAGAGGCCGTTCCCGCTCCAGCCCCCGCCGCCCAAGGGCCGGTGAAGGTGAGCGGATTCGTCCTAAAGCAGCGCCAGCGCCTGCTGGATCTGCGGGATGAGCTGGTGGACGCCATGTCCGGCATGACCGGCGAAATCCGCAATGCTCCCGAAGGCAGCGAGGCCTCCGGCAGCGGAATGCACCAGGGCGACGCCGGTAGCGATGCCTACGACCGTGATTTCGCCCTGAGCGTGCTGGCCAAGGAGCAGGACGCACTTTACGAGATCGAGCAGGCTCTCCGCCGCATCGACCGCGGGGCCTACGGGATCTGCGAGATGTCCGGTAAGGCGATCCCGCAGGCCCGTCTGGAAGCGATTCCTTTCGCCCGCCTGACCGTGGAATGCCAGGCCCAGTGGGAAAAAGAATACGGCAACCGCCGCTTCCGCCCGTCCAATGAAGTTGGCTTCGCCGGCGGTCATTATCAGGACGATGAAGATTCTGAAACTGTTTCTCTTGACGAGGACGACGACTGAATTAGTCTCCGCGCCCCAACTTCCCGCTCATGCCACGCGACATTATTATCCTTGAATGCACGGAAGCACGTGCGGAGGGCAAGCCCCCGTCCCGCTACGTGACCACGCGCAATAAGAAGAGCCTGCGCACTCCGGGCCGTCTGGAGAAGGTGAAATTCAATCCTTCCCTCCAACGCCGCACCGTCCACCGCGAACTCCGCTAATTTCCCATGTCCGAACCGAAGACCGTCGAACGCCGGATCGCCTTTCGCAAGTCGAACCGCAAGATGACCACCCGCCGCCACGATATCCCGGCGGACGGAGTCAATTACAAGAATCCCGAGCTGCTCGCGAAGTTCACTTCCGAGACCGGCAAGATTCTTCCCCGCCGCGTCACTGGCGTGTCGGCCAAGCTGCATCGCAAGATCACCCGCTCGATCAAGCGCTCCCGCGCGGTCAACCTGATGCCCTGATCGGCAGCAGGAGTGGTTCACACTTAGCTTTACCGGAAGCCTGCCCGTTCACCGGGCGGGCTTCCGTCGTTTTCCAAGGACGGCAATGAAGGAACTCAAGGACACCCAGAATGAGCGGGATGACCGTAATCTGGCAATTGATCGTGTGGGCGTAAAGGGCCTGCGCTTTCCCGTGGAAGTCAGTGACAAGGGGGGCACCACCCAGCGCACTGTCGCGACCGTGGCGCTCGCCGTGGATCTGCCCCACCACTACAAGGGCACGCACATGAGCCGCTTCGTGGAGGTGCTGAATTCCCATGGCTCCTGCCTCGATGTCCGCACGATGGCAAATCTGCCGCGCGAGCTGCTGAAGCGCCTGGATGCGCGTAAGGCGCATGTGGAATTCCAGTTTCCCTTTTTCCGCTCGAAGGCTGCGCCGGTCACCGGTCGGGCTGGCTTGATGGACTACGAGGTGCGCTTTGAGGTGGAGGCGGAGAAGGATGGTCCGCTCGATTTCGTGGTCACCGTCATGGTGCCTGTCGCAACGCTTTGTCCGTGCTCGAAGCAGATCAGCGATCGGGGCGCGCACAACCAGCGTGGCGTGGTGACCTACTCCGTGCGCTGCAAGGAGCCGGTGTGGATTGAGGATCTTGTAGAACTCGTCGAGCGCTCGGCGAGCTGTGAGCTATACAGCTTGCTCAAGCGGCCGGATGAAAAGGCCGTGACGGAGCGGGCTTATGACAATCCGGTCTTCGTGGAGGACTTGGTGCGGAACGTCGCTTCACGCTCGAACGCGCATGAGGACATCACGTGGTACCGGGTGGAAGCGGAGAACTTTGAGTCGATCCACAATCACAATGCGTACGCGGTGATTGAGAAGGCGGGGTAGATGCATGGAGACCGAAGCGCAGGCCGTTCACAGGGCAATATCCAATCTCCACGAACGACGGATTTTCAAGAGCGGGGATCGCGACATCGAAGTTCGCACTCTGATTCCCGTTGCTTCTTGGAGGCCCTTGACTGTGGAGTGGTGGACCAAGAAAGAAGCGTGCGCCATTGGTGAAAATTCCGCCGGCTGTCCCCTTCTTCGAGTTTGCGATGGAACGGTTCGCATCTGGGATCGTGGGAAACAAGCGGATGAGGTGCTAGCTTCCAGCGTGCGCGAGTTTCTCTGGGCTTTATCCAAGCCGATCCTGGAGGAACAGAAGCCGGTTAGGTGAAAGGCGGCCGGTCGAGTAGGTGTTAGAACAAGATTTGATCTGGCACTTGGGGAGAAAGAGGTCTCCCGCAGGTTCCGGAACTCAGCTCCGGCTTGAGTTCACAAGCAAACGATGATTGAAAGTATCCGTGAGTTTGGTGAAGGCGAGGGCCACGGTTTGGGTTTTCAATGGATCGGGTGGTAGCTTTCCTTCCGGAGTCTTTAGCGGGCGGGAGAAGGCGGAGGACTGGATTCGCTTGCACAAGCTCAGCGGAACCCTGACCGAATACCCCTTGGACATGGGTATCTATGATTGGGCAATCGAGAACGGCTTCTTCACTCCGCGCAAAGACCACCAGCTCAAGGCGGACTTCATCGGGACTTTCAGCTCGGCTAGCCAAAAGCATGATCACTATGTGAACGGTGAAAACCACGGACGAGAATGAGCCGAAACCTGGATTTCGCGGAGATCATCGCGGGACATTCGCAGATCCCCATCGAGCGCCTCTGGGTGTGCCATGAGTTCGATGCTCTTGATCCCTCTGGGATCAGTAGCGGGATCGTTTTCGCCCATGCCATTTGGAGCGGACCCAGTGTGGTCGCCTTCGAAAAGCTCACCGGGGTTTTGGCTTCGATGCCGGGATTTGGCGGCGGGATTCATGTGATCGACTTTGACGATCTCACCGCGTCTCGTTCGAGCGTCCTGTGGGAAGCATTTGCCGTTCACCGGATCGTGCCGGGAGGAAATGGGGAAACCTTTTGGATTCATCGGGGCGAGATCATCGGAATTCTCGGCGGACGCGATGCCCAGGATTTGAATCGGATCGAGACCCTCCTCGCTAGGCTATCGGCCCTAGAGAATGGTTGAAAAAAACAGCCGTCGAAACCGGAGTTATTCACAATCACTGAAATTCCCGCCGGTTCCTCTTGCAATTTTCCACCGCTTGCCACGGGGCTTCGGGAGGGCATAAACTCGGGGTCCGACCATGAGTGACGTCCCGAACGAAGCAGCCGCCCAGCACATCGCCACGATTTCGAAGGAGATCGGCATTTCCGCGACCTCTGTCGCGGCGACCGCGAAGCTTCTCGCTGAAGGAGCGACTGTTCCTTTCATTTCGCGCTATCGCAAGGAGGCCACCGGCTCGCTCGACGAAGTGCAGATCCAAGCGGTGCGTGATCGCATGGTGCAGCTCGCGGAACTCGATGGTCGCCGCGTTTCGATCATCAAATCGCTGGAAGAGCGCAGCCTGCTGACGCCGGAACTGAAGAAGAAGATCGACGCTGCTGCCACGATGACGGTGCTGGAGGACATCTTCGCGCCCTTCCGTCCGAAGCGCCAGACGCGCGCGACAAAGGCGAAGGAGAAGGGCCTCGAGCCGCTGGCCGATTGGCTGCTGGCAAACCAAGGAGCGGATCCGGCGGATGAAGCCGCGAAGTTCGTGGATGCGGAAAAGGAAGTGCCGGACGCGAACGACGCGCTGGCCGGTGCCCGCGACATCATCGCGGAGCGTGTGGCCGATGACGCCGCGCTGCGCGGCCGCGTGCGCAGGATTTACGAAGAGGAAGCGACCGTTGCTTCGAAGGTGATGTATGGGAAGGACACCGATCCGGAAGCCGCGAAGTACCGCGACTACTTCGAGTGGAGCGAGCCCTTCAAGTCCATCCCTTCGCACCGCATGCTGGCGATCCGCCGCGGGGAAAAGGAGAGCTTCCTGATCATGCGGATCGAAGTGCCGCTCGAACGCATCAGCCGCATCGCGGAGCCCGAGTGGGTGACCGGTCGCGGCCCCTCGGCCGATCAGGTGAAGCTCGCCGTGGACGACGGCTGCAAGCGCCTGCTGATGCCCTCCATGGAGACGGAGATGCGTCTGGCCGGAAAGAAGATCGCCGATGAAACCGCGATCAAGGTCTTCGCCGACAACTTCCGCGAGCTGCTGCTGGCTTCACCGCTCGGCGGCAAGCGCACGCTCGCCATTGACCCGGCTTTCCGCACCGGCTGCAAGACGGTGGTGCTGGATGCGCAGGGCGCGCTGCTGCACCACACGGTGCTCTACGCGACCGCAGGATCTAACAACCAGCTCTACGAAGCGGCGGTGGAACTCACCACGTTGGTGACAAAGTACAAGATCGAAGCGATCGCGATCGGCAATGGCACCGCGAGCCGCGAGACCGAGGCCTTCGTGAAGAAGCTCAAGCTGCCGGCCGCGATCCCGGTGATCATGGTGAATGAATCTGGTGCTTCCGTTTATTCGGCGTCCGAAGTTGCCCGTGAAGAATTCCCGACGGAAGACGTGACGGTGCGCGGCGCGGTGAGCATCGGCCGCCGCCTGATGGACCCGCTGGCGGAGTTGGTGAAGATCGATCCCAAGGCGATCGGCGTGGGCCAATATCAGCACGATGTCGACCAGCGCGCGCTGAAGGCGAGCCTGGATGACACTGTGATTTCTTCCGTGAACGCGGTGGGCGTGGAGCTGAATACGGCCTCGAAGCAACTGCTCGCCTACGTGTCAGGTCTGAATGCGACCCTTGCCGAGAACATCGTCGCCTTCCGCAAGGAAGCCGGTGCTTTTACCTCGCGCGATGAACTGAAGAAGGTGCCGCGTCTCGGGGAAAAGGCCTTCGAGCAAGCGGCGGGTTTCCTTCGCATCCGCGACGCCAAGCATCCGCTGGACGCTTCCGCGGTGCACCCCGAGCGTTACCCACTGGTGGAGCGCATGGCGGCCGATGTCGGCTGCGAGGTCGCGGATCTCCTGACCAATGAAGCGGCCCGCAAGAAGATCGATCTCAAGAAATACGTCGATGGCGACGTGGGTCTGCCGACCTTGCAGGACATCTTTGCCGAGCTTTCGAAGCCCGGCCGTGACCCGCGCAAACAATTCGAGCTCTTCTCCTTCGCCGAAGGGGTGGAAAAGCCCACGGACTTGAAGGTGGGGATGAAGCTTCCGGGCATCGTGACGAACGTCGCGGCCTTCGGTGCCTTCGTGGACGTGGGCGTTCATCAGGATGGACTCGTTCACGTGAGCCAATTGGCCGATCACTTCGTGCGCGATGCCAGCGAGGTAGTGAAGGTCGGGCAGAAGGTGAATGTCACCGTAATGGAAGTGGACCTTCCGCGGAACCGCATCTCGCTCTCGATGAAATCGAAGCCCGACATGGAGCCTCGCCGCGCCCCGGCAGGTGGTGGCGATAACCGCGATCGTGGCCCGCGTCCGCCGCAAAGGGATTCACGCCCGCAACAGGGTGGGGGAACGAATGATTGGTTCAGCCAGGCGATGAACCAGGCAAAGAAGAAATAGTCGGGATGCGGAAAGCGGCAGGCGGTTCATCGCCCTGCCGCTTGGCCATGCCTATCGTATGCCATTAAAGGTGGTCCGCACAGTCCCCTGTGCGGGAGCGACCTTGATGGCATGCTCTACGGGGTGGCTTCGTCCGCCCAGAGGACTGTGCGGACCACCTTTGCCTACCGTTCTACTTCAGATCCGCCACCTTCACGCCCTTCTTGAAGCCATTGAAGCCGAAATTCGAGGGTTCGTACTTCCCGACCGGCTTGGTATCGAGCTTGGCGGGAACTTCGAGGCCGGTGCCCCAATAGACGGAGTTCGTCACGAAACGTGCGAGGCCGGGCGCGACGAAGTCGGTGGAGGAGCCCATGGTGCTGCAGATGACCTTCTGCGTCTTGCCGTTGTCCAGCTTGCGCTCGCGCACCCAGGCGACGGGCATCATCGGGTCGTTCTTCTTTCCTTCCAGTGCGCCGTCTTCCGGCTTCATGCCGGTGAGTATCTGACCACGCAGAAGGACCTTGGCGTCATCGGGCAATTTGGTGACGCCATAGACATCGGTCGGGCCCCAGACGTCTTCGACGCCGCGGAGCAGGGGATGATTCTTGTTCTCCTTCTCGATCACACCGCGGGTGCTCTGCTTGCCGTGATCTCCATGGTGGCTGATCCAGGTCTCGCCAAGCACCTGCTTTCCAAAGCCGCCGCCCGAATTGAAGGACCAGGAGGCATAGGGGCTATTCTTGTTCCGGGAGTAGTTGAAGGCATGGGTGGAGGTGCGCAAGCCGAGCAGCGGCTTGCCGGACTCCACGTAGTCCACGATGTGCTTCATCTTGTCATCCGGCAGCTCGCGGAAGCGCAGGCCGAAGACCAGGAAATCGGCGGAGTCGATCGCTTCCACGCCCGGGATGTTGGTCTGCTCGTTCGGATTGATCTCGCCGGTCTTAGGATCGGTGGCAAAGAGGACGGTGCATTTGAAACCGTGCTTCTCCGCGAGCATGCGGGCGAGCATCGGGAAGCTCTCTTCGGTGCGGTATTCCTCATCGCCGCTGACGAACACGACATTCTTCCCTTTGCCCGGACCTTTCGTGCCTTCAAAAACGAGCCACGGATCGTCGGCCATCACGGTCGCGGTGAATGCCAGCGGAAGCAGGGAGCGGAAGATTGTTGTCATGAGATTCGGGTATACCGGGGAGGCAAGCGGCTTCTTGCCGTGGAGGCAAGGACTCTCGGTAGAACCGCAGAAAAAGCCGAAAAACCGCAGAAGCGTTTCACGGCCAGATCACCCGGGCCCAAACCGGGAAATGATCGGAGGGCAGTTCCTCGATCGTCTTCGCGCGCTGGATACCGGTGGCCTCCACTTTCGCGCCGGGGGTTATCATGATGTGATCGATGCGCGGCCAACCGTCCCGCAAGGGCCGCCAGAGATGCAACGTCTGCTGACCCTTTCCGGGCGGAACGACCGAGCGGAAGACATCGACCAGCGGCGACTTCGCGGGAGTCACAACTGATCCGGAAAGGTTCACTTGCTTCCCCATCAAGTAAGCGACTGCCGGATTCACATCGGCAGCATTGAAATCGCCGAGCAGCACCACCGGTTCGTCAGTGTGGGCTCGGGCATTGATCCGCTGCGATACGAGCAGCGCTGCTTTTTCGCGAGAGGGCTGGTTGCGGTGGTCCCAGTGCGTGTTGAAGACATAGAAGGCCTTTGCCGTGGCCCGGTCGATCAGCCGAACCCAGGTGACCACGCGGGGATATTCATTGCCCCAGGTCATTGAGCCAGGCTGGTCCGGATAGTCGGAAAGCCAGAACATGCCGGTATCCGTGACGTCCGGCTCGAAGCGGTCCTTCCGGTAAAAGACGGCGGCATATTCGCCCTTCTCCCTTCCGTCATCGCGGCCGGCTCCGGCGAATGCGTAATCAGGAAGCGAGGCGCGGAGATCGGCGCATTGGCCGTGCATTGCCTCCTGCACGCCGAGCACGTCGGGATTGATCCCGCGGATGGTCGTCACCACGCGATGGATACGGTTCGGCCAGGCACGCCATGGCTCATCGACCGGCCCTTCGTAGCGGATATTGAAGCTCGCGAGGGTGAGGCGCAGGCCACCGGCTTCCTCGATGGCGACAGCCCGGGGCGCCTCCTTCTTGCGGCAACCCGTGAGGAGCAAGGGGATGGAAAGCAGGGCGAGGATCGTGCGGCCGGAAATAATCATTCAGGGATCATGTCGCTGAATACCCGGATGGCCGCGATATCCCGCTCGCGCAAGGACTTTTGGAAGGCGGCGACGGTATCACGGCGTTTCATGGACTGTAGCGCAGCCCGGACCTCGATTTGTGCTTCTTCGTAGCTCCGGGGCTCCGCGGATTTGCGAGTGGTGATTTCCACCAGATGCCAGCCGGGATCCCCTACTGAAGGACCTTCCCGGAATCCCAACGCATTTTGATTCCGTAGGGCGATAGGGCGGTTCTGATTAGCGCAGCTCCACTGTCGCACCCGGACGAATCAGCGTGGGAATACGGATCGCGTCCCAGTTCGCCAAACGGATGCAGCCGGCGCTCTGGGCACGGCCGATAGTTTCCGGGTCGGAGGTGCCGTGCAGCCCGATTCCGGGGCGGCTCAGGCCGTTCCAGATGATTCCCACCGGGCTGTTCGGGCCGGGCGGGATGTTCAGGGCGTTGCTGCTCCGCTTGCCGGTTTCCAAGAGGGATTTGTCGAAGCGCCAGACTGGCAGCTCGACGCTATTGTTGAGCGTCCATACGCCCAGGTGGATGAATTGGGGCTTGCCCGGTGTGATCGGGAAGGTGGCGATCAGCGCGGAGTTCGCGACCGGCTTTGGCTTCGGCCTCACCAGCACCGGCTTGTCCGAGATGGTTTCTTCTTCCTCGATCGCGAGCGCGGGAGGCGCACCTTCGAAGATCCGGACTTGGTTCTTCTTCGTGTCCACCACCGCATGGCGCTCGGACATCACCGGATCCTTTTCATAGCGCTTGCCGGTGATGGATTCGATGAGGAAGGGCTTCACGTTCGGCACGATCAGCTTGCCGCCTGTTTTCACGCCCCAAGTGTTCTTGGAGCCGTTCAACTCGAGGATGAACTCGACGTCCGTGTGGAAGCGCTCCGACATGAACTCCGCGATGCTGCGGTAGCTCATGCGCTTGGCCTTCGCCTGCAGGGCCTTGCTGTGGGAAAGGCCGCTGTTCACCCACTTGTCGGCGATTTGCGGCACCACGGCCATGGCGAAAGCATTTGGCACCGCCTTGCGCGCGGCAGCCATTACCGGACCGAGATCGCCGGCCGGATAGCCGTGCACCTCATTCCACGCATCCACCGCGAGCACGGTGAAGCGGCCCGGCTTGCCATCGATGACCCCGGGTCCGAAGTTCGATTGATCGAGGAAAATCTGCAGGCGGATCGCATCCTCACCGGTCGGCAGGTTCGCGATGTCCGGGGCGTCGGTTTTCACGCTCGGCTTGGGCGGAGGCAGTGTGACCGAGCCGGGGGGCAAGGGAGCAACCTCGACCTCAGGAACCACGGGGGTGGGAGGCGCGACCGGCTGGGTCTTCTCCTCCGGCGTGATCTCGGATGGGTCCACCGGCAGGGCGCGAAGGACCTCGGATTCCCCGGAAGCGGGAACGGCGGCGGCGAAAAGGGCGAAAGCGATCGATTTCCGGAACATCTTCGATTAGTTTGAAGGTCGGGACGCGGGAAGTATTTCAGAAATCATCCGATTGTCACGCCGCTTAGCCTAACGGTTCGACGGGGAATCTCCCAGTCGATGCCGGGGAACTTCCCGTGGCTGGTTGAAGGGGGCGGGATGGACAGGATGGATGGGATGAATTGCGGTTGGGATTCGTGTGGAGCGAGGCCACCCGTACCCCGATCCTATCCCTCCCATCCATCCCGGTCCTCCACCACTTTCCGGGTGTTTTCCCGCGCCTCCGAAAAGCCCGCAAATTCTGCATTGCCAAACGAAAAAGGTCGGCCTAGCGTTCGCGCCCCGACGCCGAAGAGCCCCTTGGTGTAATGGTAACACTACGGATTTTGATTCCGTCTTTCCAGGTTCGAGTCCTGGGGGGGCTGCTCTTCAAAAGCTCCGTCGGCGGGCGGCAATCTTCCAAGGTTGCCAAAACGAGTAGATCGGCCTAGCGTTCGCCCGGCGACGCCAAAGAGCCCCTTGGTGTAATGGTAACACTACGGATTCTGATTCCGTCTTTCTAGGTTCGAGTCCTGGGGGGGCTGCTCTTTTGAAAAGAGCGACGCGCTGGCTAGAAGTCCTGTAGTGTAACGGTAGCACAACAGATTCTGACTCTGTTCGTCTTGGTTCGAATCCAGGCAGGACTGCCACTTTAGATGTGATTGAGTGGAGGTGAGTTGTGCGGGTTTTTGGTCAATTGCTTTCGCAATGGCTGGTCGCTAACGTGCCCAAAGTGTGCCCAATCCTGCCGTGGGCGTGGGGAGGTATCGCCCTGAAGATTCTAAGCTGTCATGCTGAGCTTTCCCGGCAGCCTCGTGGTCTTGTAATGGATGGGCCCGTGACGTGCGCCACAGTTCAAAGGCGTGCTGCATGACGCCTTGGGCAGCAAGCAAGGAAGAAAGAGTATTGAGGTCCTAACGAGCCGACGATGGACCCCGCTCAAGATCCCTCTCCCTATAACGGCGGCGCATGGCCAAGGGAGCTGGGATGTGCTTTTCGGCATCGCGGGACTGGTGACTGGCTCCTACCTCTTCGCCGAGCTATCCGCGTGGCTGAAGCGGACTGTCCAAAAGTGGGGTGACCATGGGGAAGTGACCCTCCCGGAATTGCTGCACGTCCCGCGCCGCGTGTTCATCCCCGCGTTCTTCCTGCTCTTATTGGGGGGGCTTTTCGCTCTCGATCACTTCACCGCCCGCTGAAAAGGGTTCTGCTTGAGGCCTTTTTGCAACCAAGGCATGGTAGAGGCTGTTGTTGAAGTTTCGCGGGTGGTCCTCCGTGGCGAAGAAGTGTACTGTGTCGCGCTGCTCAAGCTCAAGAGCGCCGCCCGAAAGTATTTGGTGCCGGTTTGACCGTAGACATAATAGGTCTTGTTGCTCATCATCGGCGGGACCGGTTGATAGGGGTGGCCCCGGACACGACCAGCCTGTTTGAGCCGGGCCCAAAGAGTGCATCTTGACGACGGGAGATTTTGAGTAATTTCCCGAGTATGGCACTGAACAAATATGCACTGATGGCCGACCTTCGAGAGGCGATCCGCCATTACCGCGTGATCCGCTTCACCTAGGAGGGCGGTGCGGGCTGCCCTGTTTGGCCCACCACAGCGAAGTCATTCGATGGTACTCGCGGTCAGTGTCCTCCAGACCTGAGGGTCAAAGCGATGTAGAGTGCATAGACCCCCAAAAGTACCGCGCCTCTCCAACGCCCGAGAGCCCCGCCTTTTCCCGGACAGACGAGCAGTACGGTGACAATTCCAAAGGCGATGCTCGGGAGAATCTCCTCCCGCCGTACCCCGTAGGGGCGGATGAAGGCCGCGACGGACGCGATGATGAGAGCATTGAACACATTGCTTCCCAGGATCGCGCCCAGGCCCACATCGTGGTGGCCCTTGGCGCGGGCAACGATGGTCGTGGCGAGTTCCGGGGTCCCCGTAGCGACCGCAACCACTACTGCACCCACGATGAAAGGGCTCCACCCCAGCAAGGCGGCCATGCCTCTCCCTCCATAGACCACGAACTGGGCGGCGACCATCAGAAGCAAAAGCCCTCCCAGCACCTGAGCGACGGTGAGTTTAACGGACAATTTGGGTAGAGCTTGGACTTCCGCGATCTCATCCAAGTGTTGCAAGGCATGCCGGCGGGCATGCATCACTACCGCCATCAGCCAGATTGCAAAGCAGCTCGTGAGCACGGCTGCATCCATCCTTGAGAACCAGCCGTCCCAGAGCACCGCTGCGATGCCTGCAGGCACGGCGAGCGCGCAAGCCCAGTCCCGACGGATTCCGCCATCATCGGCCTTCAATCCTGACATCGCCAATACCACGGCCAGGATTAGGGAGACATTCACGACATTGCTTCCCAATACATCGCCCAAGGCGATTTGAGGAACACCAGCCAGAGCCGATTGAACGGATACCATCAGTTCAGGCGAAGAAGTGCCAAAGGCCGCAACCGTCACGCCGATCACGGCCGGCGGCCACTTCGCGATCTTCGCAAGGGATACTCCGCCCGTCACGAAGAGCGTGCCACCCAGCCATGCCAGGACCACCCCTGCTAGAAGCGCCATTAGGTAGAAACTCATCGGGAGGAAAGTTACGGCTCGGAAGAAATCTCCTCTGAATCCAGCCCGACGGACCATTCTAAAAGACGGGTCCGTTCGTAATTTGGGGAACGCTGTTGTTAGGGGAGATCGTCGCAACGAGGCTGAGGATTATTGGGACGATCCGGGCACCCTATGATTCGCCGGGGCTACAAGACCGGACGAAGATCGGGGTCATCGCCGGGTCGGCGCTATCGTCGGTCCTAGATTGTTTGATTTTACTGGGCGGACGGAAATTCGACAAGGGTGACCGCCTCGGTCAGCAGGGTTAGCGCATTTACAGGTGACCAGAAGTCGAACGCTCCCCCTCAGTGGATTTTAAAACGATAGGAAAAACGAACTGGTATCCCGTTTCGGGGACTTGCTGGTGGGAGAGACTTGCGCCGGAGACGGGACATAAATCCGGAAGATCTGATTTTGGCTCCCGAAGTCCTGTGGCAGCCCGGAGCGAGCCATCACAGATGGAATGTGCCGAAAGTTCGGTGGTCCTAGGGCTTGCGATTTTTGTCGAATACGGCGTAGAGGATCACACCGAAGGCCGACAAACGGAACAAATACACCGCCGGCATCCATTCTGTACCCACCTCGAAGGCGACCCTAACTACACGTTCCGCCAAGAGCAGTCCGAACGCGATTGCGAAGAAAATGAAAAGACGGTCGCGGGTGCTCTTCCAGAAGCGCACGAAAAAGAGCGATATCACGAGGAACCCCATGCAGATGGCTCCGGAAAGGAAGGATTCCAACATGTCAGGCGGCGTGAGGGTTCAGTTGGATTCGAAGATCAGTCCCACGAGCAGGACCAAGATTGCTACGAGGGTAACCAGATTCCGCATCACCAGCAAGCTGGTGCCCGGGTAGAGCACAAGGTCGGTGAAGAGGAGAATGTTTGCGATTCCTAAGAGCAGGAAGCACAGCGAACTCCAGAGGAGAAGGCGGAAGCGGGTCTTCCGAAAGCCGCGCCAGAGAAGCGCCGCGCAGCCCGCACAGGTCAGAACGCAGAGAATGTAGATGATCGTTGGGATCATGGGTCGTCACGCTTGATTTTGAATGCATCGGCGAAGCCTTGCACGCTGTCATGGCTCTTCTGATAGATCGCAGCGATCACGCGTACGGGGGCCTCGCGATAGGAGCGGGCGAGTTCTTGGATGGCGCTATCGCCACCTTTAGGCTGAAAGCGGTAAACGCTCGTCGCGCCGGCCACGGACTTGTGAGCCAGTCCATCAGCCACGAACTTCTCCAAAGCCCTCTCGACCGAAGAGCGGGAGCTGAGGATGATTTGGTAAATCGGGTCCACGGTCCACTCCTGCTTTTCCCCCTTCGCGAGCAAAAGGAGGATCTCCAGCTCCTCCACCGAGGCGAGATGACTTGCGATGAACTGCCTGACTTCCGGTGGAAGTGCGTCGCCGGCCATAGGGTTGCTGGGAGGTGATAAGGGTGGAAAGGCGTGGATGAACAACGGGGACAGCCCCAAGGGGCCCATCGCTCAATTTTGGCGCGAATGATTCATGCCGCAAGGGAAAACAGGCCTAAGCCGGCTCCCGATCGCGACCCCGGAGTGGATGGCAAGTTCCAGCGTCATGGAGACCGATTCCACTCGGAGCCGCCGATCACACCGGCCGGCTGCACTATCCGCGTCAGAGATCTATCAGATCTCTGTGGGGAAATGCCATGAGATGGCGAATGCTGGGCGTCGGCTCGATTTCGGTGAATTCAGGCAATTGAAATCGAGGGATATGCAAAGTCGTAGTGCAAGGGCCGTCGGCTATGAGAAGTGCTGGACCTCTGAGGCTGAGGAAGAATATGCGGTGTCAATAGTCGGTCAGTATCCGCGGAGCGAACGAAGCTCTAAGGGCATTTAAGACCGCCAGGATGTCGATCGCTTCCTGAGCAACCGCTCCCGCTACCGGAGGGAGGTGCCCGGCTGCGGCGACCAGCATGCCGACAACGCTCAGCAACATGCCGCCAATGGCTGACTGAAGTGCAATGGTCCTCATTCTTTTACCTATGTGCAGGAGCTCATCGACGCGCTGTAATGAGCTGTCGAGAATCACCGCCCCGGCGGCCTCGGACGTGACATCACTGGCTTGGCCGAACGCAATGCCGACGGTTGCAGCCGTCAAGGCTGGTGCGTCATTGATGCCATCACCCATGAAGACGGTGCCAGCTTGTCTTGTTTCCCTGCGCACGATCTCCAGCTTCTGTTCGGGACTCTGGCTGGCATAGACCTCAGTGATGCCGACCTTTTCTGCCAGAAACTGGACTTCCGAATCACGGTCGCCCGATACCAACATAACCTTCTCGAATCCATGACTAGGCATCAGGTGTCCGATGAAAGCCTTTCCCTCCAGACGGGGCTCATCCCGATAGCGGAAGGTGGCGGCATAGCTGCCGTCGATGAGAACCATGCACTCCAAGCCTCCGGAAAGCTCAGGCAGCATGACGGATGCTTCGGGGTGCTGGACCAGATACTTCTTCCGACTCGTCACCTGCACGGCTCGTCCGCCAATTTTTCCCCGTAAGCCTTCGCCGGGGCGCTCGCTTACCTCCGCAGCTTCTTGTAAGCTAAGTCTCGATTCCGTCGCCTGGGAGATGGTGGCTGCTGCTAGGGGGTGTCGAGAGTATTTCTCCAAGCTTGCGACCAGCGCGAGAACCTCGGTTCCCACAAAGCCCGGGCAAGTGAGGATTTCTGTTAGCATTGGCTGGCCGTAGGTCAATGTCCCCGTCTTGTCGAAAATCGCTGTGCGGCAGGTTCCGATTTTTTCAAGCACAGCAGGGTCCCTGATGATGATCCCCCGCCGTGCCGCGAGGGAGATAGAGCCAATGATAGCAATCGGAATCCCTATCAAAAGCGGACAGGGCGTCGCGACGACCAGGACACCCAAGAAGCGCATGGAGTCTCCGCTCGCCATCCAAGCGATGATGGCGATGGAAAGTGCCAACGGAGTGTAAATCGCGCCGATCTGGTCACCCAACCGGCGCAGCTTCGGGCGGCGTTCTTCCGACTCACGCATGACCTGCATGATCTTGGCGTAGCGCGAGTCGACGGCGACTTTCTCTGCTTGGATCCTCAGAGCGCCATCTCCATTGATGGCTCCTGACATCACCGTTGATCCCAGGGACTTTGCAAGCAGGTAGGGCTCTCCTGTGAGATACGACTCGTCCATGGTGCTGTGACCCTCGATGACCACGGCATCGACCGGGCAGGTCTCATGCGGATAGACTACCAAAACATCTCCCACCGCGATCTGGCCAATGTTCACATCCTTCAGGCCGTCCCCATCCATGCGATGAGCGATCGATGGCATGCGCCTTGCGAGAGCCTGCAGCGCGGATGAAGCGCGGCGCACAGCATATGACTCCAAAGCTTGGCCACCTGATAGCATAAGAACCACCAGAGTGCCCGCCAAATATTCGCGGAGACAAACCGCCGTCACGATAGAGATTCCCGCCAGGAGATCGGAGCTGAAATCCAATTTGAGCAGCCGCGCGACCAGCTCTCCGACCAAGGGGATTCCCCCAACCACAAGTGCGAAGACCAGAGGCATCGACGACCATTCCATTCCCATGGTCCCGCCATCCAGAGAGAGCGCGTAGCGCATGAGGAGGTGGGTGAGGATCGCCACAAGAGCAACCATAGCTATGAATAGCTCCGACGAAATGCGGGTCTTGCTAGGTTGACTTTCGGACTCGTTCATCGCGTGGGGGATTGGAAGGTCGGAGGATTGCCGGGCCTTCGAAAGGTCAGTAGGTAAAACGGTAATAACAAGCACCTCATGGTTATCGAAGGACGCGTGACCGGGCATATCGGTTCCAGGGATGCCAATTTTCCCGATCCTAGCGGTGCGGGTCGAGAGACCCGGTGCCTTAGACGTTCAGTGGAGGGGCAGAGAAGAGCGAAGAAGCACACACATTTGGCGTTTGCTACCTCTTCGCCCAACACCTGCCAATGACTCTTCTGAAAAGCCAGCCTCTAACGATCGACCGGCTACGTCAGGAGGATGATTGGACCCTTGGTAATGCTATTTGTTGGGTGCATGAAGGTGGTGATGCTCCTCGGCACCCACTGACGTAATGCGGTGGATGGCCTCGACGTAGTGAGCATACTCGACGTATGCGGCAACGTAAGCACGCCCTGCCTCGATACTGTTGTCGGCGCTCTTCTTCTTTTCGGTGACCTCGGTGAATCGCTTGTGCAGCCCTTCCTGGACTGATCTCATCATGCTTTCCGAGAGTTCGGCAATTCCTCCATCCTGGAGCGCCTTGTCCGCAGCCACGAACCCGGGGTCAATCGTGCCCACGGGCTTTAGTCCCGTGAACGGAACCCCCTCTCCGGTGCGATGCATTCGCACCAGCGTCTCGAAGAGGTGAGTGTCGGCGAGCTTCCGCGCATCCTCACCGAGGACGCGCACCTTTATTGCGACAGCGAATGCCTCACGCACCTCCCTTTCGCTCTCTTTATTCACCCATTTGAGGATAGGCGTTACGTCCCCTTTCTCCAAGGCCAGCTTGGCCACCTCAACCACGGGACCGTCGAGGGTGTCACAATGTGCGGCAGCCGGGGGTGCTGTGAATGGAGAGAAGAGGAGGGACATGACCGCAAGTGAAGTTGGTAGTAGCGCTTTCATAGTTAAATGGTGTGAATGAAGTTGCGTTTCCTCAGGGTCAAAAATGTCGGCTGCCTCTTTATGGAGACGTTCTAGGACTGTTCGCAGGGCTGGTTTGCTTGAAAGGTTGTTGTTTCCGGGAGCGCGCTCATGTGCCGGCGTCTTGGGACATCACGCCGTTCACCACGCGGCTTGTCGCACACAATCTCAAGGTAGGGCCCGGCGGGGTGCGCTTTCTGTTCGAGATGGCAGGCAATACCTTTTCGCCGCAAATCCCGGATGCGGAGTGCTGCTTGCCGGTAAGAAGACAAGACGTCGGTCATGGGAATGGTCATCGCAATCACAAGATTACCTTTCTCCATGCGAAGGAAAATCGCGACCTCCCAGCTGATGATTCCTACGCATTTCTTGCTCTAAGCTCCCGTCAAGATTGGCGACAACATCATTTATGACGAAATGCCGACACTTCCGGCGTTTGCCGCACGAGATTCGATTCATCCGCGTGAAAACCGGTTCGAGAACTTCCCAATGAAGGGACTTCGATCGACGTCGAGGTCATCCCGACGTCCATTGCGGAGAGTGTTAAGCGCTCCCGAAAGTTTGAATCTCATTCGCGAAAGCAGTGATGCGGCTTCCCAACCAAGTGAGTCCCGTCTTCTAAGCGGAGCTAACCTCAGCGATGGGCAGGATTGCTGTCTGGGATTAGCTATGGTGGGTTTGTACGACCAGTACTGGAAGGCGGCTCTTTCGTAGCACATCACGGGTTTTGGATTTCAGAATCGCATCGCCGATCTCCGAACGCCCGCAGTTGCCGATGCATATTGCATCCGCGCCAAAGCGGTTCGCTAAATGGATGATCCCGGACGGCACATCATCATCTACCGTCAGCATGACTTCGGTCCTGATCCCGAAACTTTGAGACTCAGGGGGAATAAGCGATCGTAACCGCGCCTCGACGTTCTCGTCTTCGGGGCCTCCTCGGGAATACACGTGGGCCAGGCAAACAACTCCGCCGGGGGGCGCCATGGAATAAGCGAACGAGATTGCGTGATTCCCTTCTTCGGAAAAGTTCGTGGGCATCAGCACACGTTCAAACCGCCTGATCGGTGGGCGTGACCAGGGTGTCGCATGGCATGGTACGATTGCAAGGTTCACGGAAGTATCGTGAATGACAGCGCGCGAAACCGAGTGTTCCAAGAACCGCGCGAACCGGTGGTGCTGGCGGCTTCCCACGACGAGGAGCTCGGTGCCCTGTTCCTTCGCAAGTTGGGCGAGCGGGACGTCTGCGACCCCCCAAGAGCACCTGACGACAGCCTGCACCGGGATGCCGCCCATAAGGTGGCTTATCCGCTTCTGGAGATCCCGTTGCGTCATTGCCAGGACTTCCGGCGAAACGTCCATGTAGGAAAGCGGAAGGATGCAGCCGTAGCGGAGCGATTCCTCGTAAGGCCACATCACATAGGCGACTACGGTGTTGAGCGGGGCGATCTCCGAGAGGCTCTTCACCCACAGCAACGGATTGTCGGACGGTTCCCGTAGATTCTCCCCGATCAGGATTTTGATGGGATGCAGCTTGAGCGTCCAATTGGTGATCGGGACGGAGTTTCGGACAATGAGCGTGGGGACTTGCGCATGTTCAGCTACAAATTCCGCCACGTTCCCGAGAAGCCAGCGTGCCGGAGCGACTTTGCCACGCACAGATCCCACCACCAGGAGATCCGCCCCATGCCGCGCCGCTGCTTCTAGCAGGCCACGGCCCGCGGCACCTCTGAGGAAATCGGTTCTCACCTCTGCTCCGGATCTCCGGATTCGGTCCGCCTCGTTTCCGAGCGACTTCATTGCGGTTTCGGAAGCTTGTGCCGCCAGCTCGGGCGCCTCCGGAATGGCCAACAGTTGATGCACATGGATCAAGGTCAAATGACCTTCCGTTTTCAAAGCGAGGGAGGCCGCGGCATCTGCTGCCTCCTGGGCGGCAAGCGAAAAGTCGGTTCCAACAACGATTTTCATGGAGTTTCCTCAGCCGGGAGATTGGAGTTCGTCACGGACGGCAAGGACCGAGGCGGTGGTGTCGTGAAGAAGGAGATCGGCGATCCCCACCGAGAAGATCCGGGTGAGGCGGGAGTGCAGCTTGCTCCCGAGCACCACGAGGTCGGGCGTGGTATCCTGCACGTGGTACTTCAAGGATTGGCCCGGGTCGACGGATTCCAGGATCGCGGTCCGGTGGACGACATGCGTGAGACGCTCCGACTCCGACGAGAGAAACGCCGCCATCGAACTTTCAACGGAGCTCCGGCAGCGCTCGGCATAGCTGCGTTCGTCTCCGAGTGATTTTCCCTGCAGGATGTCCCCCCACGTATCCATTGACGGGGGATACATCACGTAGGCAATCTCGAGCGCGGCATTGTGCCGGATAGCCAGCCACACCGCACGTTCCAGCGCCTTAGAGGAAGAAGGGGAGAAGTCGGTGCAAAGGAGGATCGTCCGAAAGGCACGTCCACCCCAGTCGCGCAGCACCATGACGTCGCAAGGAATCGTGCGGATGCATGAGGCCGCCACGGATCCGGGATGTCGTTTAGTGAGATCATTGGCCGCTATAACCAGGAGGGATGCCTGGCTGTCTGTGACGAGGTCGTTCAACTCATCGACTGGCCGCCCGTAGCGAACCACGAAATCGCAGCTCACCACGGGGCCTGAAGGGGGAATCAGCTCCTTCAGCCGGTCCTTTGCGTTGGCTATCAACACATCCAATTCTGGGACTTGCCCGAGCGACATGGAACGGTGATTCAGCACCGCAGAGTCGATGACATGAGCTAGACAAAGGGTCGTCTTTGCGAGGTCCGCCGCATGGAGCGCGTGATGGACCACCGCAGTTGACGCAGAGGAGAAGTCAACGGCTGCGATGATGGGATGATTCGCGTTCATGGAGATGATAGCGCTAGCCGGATCGAGGAGGCAACCGCGGGCGGACTGGCAGATGCTGGTAAAGTGCCGGCCCGTTTCTTCTCTTCCATTGAGCCAATGCGGAAGGTGATGCCGATGACGCTGTCGGGATTCAGCGAAATGTAGTCGATGCCGGCATCGACCAGGAACTCGGCAAAATCGGGATGATCGCTCGGGCCTTGTCCACAGATTCCCACCTTGCAACCTTTGGCATGCGCCACCTCGAGGAGGTTCTGGATTGCGATTTGAACCGCCCTGTTCCGTTCGTCGAAGAGCCCGGCAAGAATCTCCGAATCGCGATCCACTCCCAGGATCAACTGGGTCAGGTCATTGGACCCGATCGAGAAACCGTCGAAGCGATCTGCGAACTCCGCGGCCAGGATGATATTGCTTGGTATTTCGGCCATCACGCGGATCTCGAGGCCGCGCTCCCCGCGGCGGAGGCCGTGTGCAGCCATCACTTCGAGCACCCGGTCCGCTTCTTCGGGAGTCCTGCAGAAGGGGATCATCACCACGATGTTGTCCAAGCCGATCTCCTCGCGGGCCTTCTTGAGCGCCCGGCATTCCAGCCCGAAGGCATCCCGGTAGGACTCGTGATAATATCGCGAGGCTCCGCGGAAACCGAGCATGGGATTCTCCTCAGTCGGCTCGAACTGCTTTCCGCCGATCAGCCCGGCATATTCGTTGGTCTTGAAGTCGCTGGTCCGCACGACTACCGGCTGCGGATAGCGGGAGGATGCGATGTGCGCGATTCCGCGTGCAAGGTGGTCCACGAAGTAGTCTGCCTTGTCCCCATAGGCATGGGTGAGGTTCTGGATGATGGTACGCGTGGCGGGGTCGGTGATCTGATCGAAGCGGAGTAGCGCCATCGGATGAATCCGGATGAGATTGCCGATGATGAATTCCATGCGTGCCAGCCCGATGCCGTGGCAGGGCAGCCGCCACCAGCGGAAGGCGGCCTCTGGAGTCGCCACGTTCAGCAGCAGGGGAGTATGGATGATCGGGAGCGTCCGGAGGTCGATCTCCTCGTCCTCGGAGTCGAGCAGACCCGCATAGACCGAGCCGGTCTCACCTTGGGCACAGTCGATCGTGACTTTCGCGCCCTTCGATAGCAGCCGGGTGGAATCTCCGGTTCCGATCACCGCGGGAACACCGAGTTCGCGGCTCACGATCGCCGCGTGGCTGCTGCGGCCGCCATGATCAGTGATGATCCCGGCGGCCTTCTTCATCACGGGAACCCAGTCCGGATTGGTCGATGGCGCGACAAGGATTTCGCCCTCCCTGAAGCTATTTGATTCGCCGGGCCCGTGCAACAGGCGGACTGTCCCGTTGGCGATGGTATTGCCGATTGCGAGACCCTTGGTGATCAGGCGCGGTGGTGTTTCGCCAGATACCAGCCGGCAGGAGCGGATGCTGCTGGTACTTACGCGGCACTGAACTGTTTCGGGCCGGGCCTGGAGCATGAACATTTCCCCGGTTTCTCCGTCCACTGCCCACTCCATGTCCATGGGTCGACCGTAATGTTCCTCCAGACGCTTGCCCCAGCGCGCGAGCTGGAGGATTTGGTCGTCGTTCAAGGCGAAGCGGCCGCGTTGCTCGAAGGGCATGTTCGCAGTCCTGACCCGTGTGCCGAAGCGGTCGCCATAGACCATCTTGATCTCCTTCGAGCCGAGAATTTTTTCCACAATGGGCCTCTTGGCCGGATCCGCCAGCAGCGGCTTGAAGACCCTGAATTCATCCGGAGTCACCGTTCCTTGGACGACGCATTCCCCCAGGCCGAAGGAGGCATTGATCACGATCATGTCGGGGAAACCGGTCTCGGTATCCAGGCTGAACATCACCCCTGAGGCACCATCCTTGACATCCGAGCGCACCATCTTCTGCACGCCCACCGAGAGCGCGATGGACATGTGATCGAAGCCCTTCTGCTCCCGGTAGCTGATCGCCCGCGTAGTGAAGAGCGAGGCGATGCAACGGCGGCAAGCGTGCAGCACATCGCCGATGCCGGAGATACCCAGATAGCTCTCATGTTGGCCGGCGAAACTTGCATCAGGGAGATCCTCTGCCGTAGCACTGCTCCTTACCGCCACGTCGGTCGCGGCGGAGCCGTAGCGTCGGCTCAATTCTTCGTATGCGGTGACGATATCCTGGCGCATGTCCGCGGGAAATTCGCTGTCCAGCAACATGTTGTGGATCACGCGCTCGGCCTCGCCCTCCGCGACGCGATGCTGTTTCTTCGATTCGAGTTGCTCGCGGAGGCGGGCTTCCAGATTGTTGTGCTGGAGGAACGTCCGGTATCCGGCCGCCGTGATGGCGAAGCCGTCCGGGACCCGGATACCTTCCTTCGAGAAGGTCCGGATCATTTCACCGAGAGAGGCATTCTTGCCTCCGACGATTGCCACATCCTGATTGGTAAGCGTATCGAACCAGCGTACGAATTCGGCTGAGGTCGAGGAAGGCTCGGGAGATTGGGGTTCCGTTTGCATGAGAGTTTTCCCGACTACCGGGGATCATGCCATAATGAATACGCTGATCCTGGAGGCTACGGCGCTGCATGGCTTGCGGGAATCCGTGCACATTTTGTCAATTGGTTGGATGAGCCGGTGCGAAGCGCCACTATTCTCCGGTCGGATTACCCCCGCCGGGGGAACAGGACTTCACCCCCCGCTACCATGAATTCCACCTCCATACCCCGGAATATTCATGAACTCGAAGATCAGGAAGCGGTGGATCTCGTCGGTGCCGATCTGGTCAACGGATTGACCCCGGGCGAGGCCGGCCAGCGCTTGATCCAGTATGGTCCAAACGAGATCTCCGCTCGTGGAACGGTCAGCCCTTTGCTGCGGATGCTCTCCCAATTCCGCCAGCCGCTCATTTACGTCCTGCTGATTGCCGCCGGCGTTGTGCTCGCGTTGGGCGAGTGGGTGGTTGCCTCGGTGATTCTAGGAATCGTGCTTGTGAATGCAGCCGTCGGGTTCATTCAGGAGGGCAAAGCAGAGAAGGCGATCCTGTCGCTATCCAGCCTGGTCGTTACCGGAGCGACCGTCCGGCGCGGGGGAGAGGTGTTGCGCGTGTCCTCGCGTGATGTCGTGCCGGGCGATGTGGTCATGTTGCAGAGCGGAGATCGTGTACCGGCGGATGTGACATTGCTTCGGGCTCGCGAGCTGCGGGTAGATGAATCCATGCTCACCGGCGAGTCTGTACCCGTGGAGAAGCGGGTCGGGCGCATGGCATTGGGAACTATTCTGGCAGACCGAAAGAATGGCGCATTTGCCGGTACCCTGGTCATTTGCGGCCAGGTCGAAGGAGTGGCTTGGGCCACGGGGGAACGGACCGGGACCGGGCGCATTGCCGGATTGATCTCCACTGCGGACCAGCTTGCGACACCGCTCACCCGGAAGATCGCATCCTTCAGCCGCCTCCTGATGTATCTCATCCTTGGGCTCGCCGCCGTCACCTTGCTGATCGGCATCCTGCGGGGCGAGCGCATGGTCGAGATGTTCATGGCGGCAGTGGCACTGGCAGTCGGGGCTATCCCCGAGGGCCTGCCTGCCGCGGTCACCATCACTCTCGCGGTCGGCGTTTCCCGGTTGGCGAAGCGGCGCGCGATCGTGCGCCACCTTCCAGCCGTCGAGACCCTGGGAAGTACCACCGTCATCTGTTCCGACAAAACCGGAACCTTGACCCAGAATCAAATGACGGTGCGCGGGATATTCGCGGGCGGGCGGCTCTATGAGGATCCGGTGCCGGCTCATGTAGTGCGGACTGCCTCATCACTGACCTATCCTGATCCATGAATGCAGACTTCCTGCGGGCAAACGTGCCGCTTTTCGACGGCTTCGCCGGAGACAGGCTGGCAGCCCTCGCCGAAGGGTCGCGGGTCGAGTCGTTCGTTGCCGGAGAGACGATCGCCCGTGCGGGTGATGAGGTGCATTGCCTTGGCATCCTGCTGGAAGGTGAGATCGCGGCATCGATCGAGGACGACGTGGAGAGGCGCCGTGAACTTGGCCGTCTCATGGCAGGAGAAACTTTCGGCGAAATGGCCCTGCTGTCCGGCGAAGCGGCCCTGGCCGATCTTATTGCAGCGCGCTCTTGCAAGGTCATGTTTGTGCCGCTCACGCTGTTCCAATCGCACGTAATGGCCGAGCCGCGGGCGATCTTGCAGATTTCTCGGACCATCGGCTCGCGCTTTCACCGGATGATGATGGCCGATCCGGCCTCCGCTTTCCTCACGCACAAGGAAGACCTTTTAGGACCGCACTTCCTGAATGCCGAGCGGCGTGAGCGCATCCTAATCCTCAATTGCGGTTCCTCATCGCTCAAGTGGAGCTGCTTCGATACCGCACGTCCCGAGGTTCCTGAGCACGGACAGATCGAGAGGATCGGGACCCGCAGGACGGTACTGGTGCAGCACGGTCCGGCGGGCGAGATTGTGGAGGAACTGCCACAAGGTGGACACAAGGAAGCTTTCGCGGCGATGCTTGCTGCTTTGCAGGACCCGCGGGTGGGGATGGTCACGGAAACATCCGAAATCACCGTGGTCGGTCACCGGGTCGTTCATGGCGGAGTCAAATTCATCGCTCCGGTGGTGATCGATGATGTCGTGCTGGCGGATCTGGATGCGCTGGGTCCGCTTGCGCCTCTGCACAATCCTTCCAATATCCAGGGTATACGGGAAGCCCGTCGCGTCTTTCCCTCGGTGCCGCACATCGCGGTTTTCGATACCGCCTTCCACTCGACCTTGCCGAGCCACGCCTTCCTCTACGGTTTGCCGTTCGAGTATTTTGAGACGAAGGGAATCCGGCGTTTCGGCTTCCACGGATCTTCCCACGGGCATGTCGGCCTGGCGGCGGGCCAATTCTTGAAGCGTCGCCCGCGCGAACTGAAGATCGTGAGCTGCCATTTGGGCAACGGGGCTTCGTTGTGTGCGATCGACCACGGGCGTTCGGTCGATACGACCATGGGATTCACCCCGGGCGAGGGGCTCATCATGGGTACCCGTTGCGGTGATCTCGACTCCGGGGTTCTCACGTATCTGGAGCGCTCCGAGGGCTTGTCCGCGGAGCAGCTTGAGGAGATGCTGAACAAGGAGAGCGGACTGCTCGGATTGTCGGGGATTTCCAGCGACATGCGGGAGATCGAAGCGGCGGCCGAAGCCGGCAATCCACGGGCTCTGATCGCGTTGAAAGCGTTTTGCTATCGGGTGAGGAAGTCGATCGGAGCCTATGTGGCCGCCCTCGGAGGAACCGACGTAATTGCCTTCACTGCAGGTATCGGCCAAGGCAGCCCCGGCGTGCGTGCCGCAGCCGTGCAAGGTCTCCAATGCATGGGCATTTTCCTCGACGAGTCGCGCAACCGGGAAGCGAGTGGGATGCAACTCGCCCGCATCTCCGACGACGCTTCTCCCGTGACCATACTCGTGGTGCCCAGCGACGAGGAACGGATGATCGCACGTAAAACCCTGCGCGCGCTGAGCCGCGACTATCTCGTTCGGGTGTGCGAGGCCTACCGCACCCAGCCGGTTCCGATCGAAGTGTCCGGCCACCACATCCATCTTACGCAAGAGCACGTCGAAGCTTTGTTTGGTCCCGGCCACCTGCTCATGAAGCACGGGGAATTGTCCCAGCCTGGGCAATATGCGTGTGAGGAGCACCTGACGGTTATCGGCCCGAAGGGCAGTATCGAGGGCGTGCGCGTGCTCGGCCCGCCTCGGAAGAGCACCCAAGTTGAGATTGCGATGACCGAGCAGTTCAAGCTCGGGATTCACCCGCCGATCCGCGATTCCGGAGATCTCGAAGGCTCACCCGGTTGCATTCTGGAGGGGCCCGCCGGAAGGGTGACTCTCGACAAGGGCGTGATTTGTGCGCTTCGCCACATTCACATGGCACCTGAAGACGCGCTACGCTACGGAGTCAGGGACAAGAGCACCGTACGCGTTCGTGTCGCGGGAGAGCGCGAAATGGTCTTCGGTGATGTGCGCGTCCGCGTGAGTCCGAACTTCTCTCTGGCGATGCACATCGACACCGACGAGGCCAACGCCGCCGATGTGAGCACCGGTGCGCAGGGATTCATCGAGGGAATCCAAGCAGAGGTTTAAGCACCTCGGACCTCGTGTGGCCGCGCATGGACGGTGACTGCAGCGGTCCCTGATCAACCTGCGCGGATAAATGCGCATAAAAAGCGCAGCCGGGCTGACGTGCGATTCGGCATGATGGTTTCAAATGCCGGTAAGCAAATACGGTCCGGATTCAGCTGCCGCGGAATCCCCGATGTGGCGTATCTCGAAGTTCGTGCGCCCGGACGGCCAGCTCGAAGTGGAGGATGCAGCCTCGCTGGCAACGGAACTGGGAATTCCCGCGGCGAGTTTGCGGGGGACGGCAAGCTTTTATGCCGATTTCGTGGAGCCGCCGGGTGTAAGAACCTGCGATGGCACCTCTTGCTTTCTCTGCTGCGGGAAGGAGTTGCGCGAAGAGCTGGTCAAGCGGGGTGCCCCCTGTCGAGGCGTCTATTGCCTTGGATACTGCGACCAATCGCCGGTGGCACTTGCCCCGGACGGGCTTCCGCTGGTCCTGAGTATGAAAACGCTGCCCGGGATCCGGAGCCATGGCAGGCTATCGATCGTCACCCGGCGATTGGTGGACGGCGGTGCCGCGTCGCTGAAGAAGGCCCGAAGATCGGGGGCATACGAAGCACTTGCTGCGGCACTGGGCGGGCATCCCGAAGTCGTGCTCTCCGCGATGGACCACTCCGGCCAGCGCGGGCGCGGAGGCGCGGCGTTTACCACCGGGCGGAAATGGCGGACCTGTGCGGAATCCCCCGCCGACCGCCGCTATGTTATTGCCAACGGAGACGAGGGCGATCCCGGCTCTTTCCTTGATCGGGTGCTGATGGAGGAGGATCCGCACGCGATTCTCGAAGGGCTGCTTCTATGCGGCTTCGCGGTAGGCGCGGGAGAAGGCATTGTCTTCATCCGTTCGGAGTACCCGCGGGCGATCACCGCGATGCAAGCTGCCATTCGTGAAGCGCGCGAGGCAGGCTTGATCGGACGGGACATCCTGGGGCGTGGCTTTGATTTCGAGATCTCGGTGTTCCCTGGTCTGGGAAGCTACGTTTGTGGCGAGGAGACGGCGCTCTTGAATGCAATCGAAGGGCGCCGCGGCGAGGTGCGGATACGTCCTCCGTTTCCATCGCAGTCCGGCCTCCATGGTTTTCCGACGGTGATCAACAACGTCGAGACGCTTGTCAATGTGCCCTTCATTGTCGCGGACGGCGGGGTCACCTATTCGACTTTGGGATCGACCGCTACCACCGGCACCAAGGCGCTTTGTCTTAACCGTGGATTCGCTCGACCTGGAATCGTGGAGGTCGAGTTCGGTATTCCGCTCCGCGTGGTGATCGAGGATCTCGGTGGTGGTGCGCGCGATGGGAAGCGGCTCGCGGCCGTCTTGATAGGCGGGCCCATGGGAAGCGTGGTCACGCCGGAGGATTGGGACGTGCCGTTGTGCTACGGGGCCATGCACGAGCGCGGCATTGAACTGGGTCACGGAGGTCTGATCGCGGTGCCGGAAGACGCCGACTTCCGCGGTCTGCTTGACCACTGGATCCGCTTCATGATTGCCGAATCCTGTGGCAAGTGCGTGCCATGCCGGCTTGGATCCCAGTGTGCGGCCAATGCCTTGGGCGCAAGCAAGTCCGGAGCCGAAACCCGTAGGCGCCTTGAAGAGCTTTTCAAGGCCATGGAGCAGGGGAGCCTGTGCGCTTTCGGGCAATCGATGCCTCAGCCAATGAGGCAACTGATCCGTCATTTTGGTGACCGCATTTTCCCGTCCCCATCCGTTCCTTGAATCATGGTGACCACAGCGACCATCAATGGCATCAAGTGCGAAGTCCGTGAAGGTGACACGATCCTCACGGCAGCGCGCCGTCTTGGGATTGATGTGCCGACCTTGTGCACCGGGAACGGGTTGCAGCCGGAGGGCGGCTGCCGGATGTGCCTGGTCCGGTGCGAGGGGCAAGAGCGCCTTTCGGCCGCTTGTCACACCTTGCTCCAGCCGGACGCGCGTGTTCGGACGGATGATGAAGATATCGAAGCAATTCGACGTACGCTACTCGGGATGTATTTCGATAGTACCGATCAGACCGGCTTCGTGATGAAAAGGACGGGGCCGGGAAGGTTCCGAGATCTGTTAAGGCGCTATGGATTAGACGGCGAGGCAGGAAACGGGCCAGTCCACGTGGACGATAGCCACCCGTTCCTGCGCTTCGATCCTCAGGCGTGCATCACCTGTCGCCTGTGCCTTCACGCCTGCGAGGAAATCCAGGGTCAGTTCGTTTTCGGTGTTGGCAACCGCGGGCCACGGACCCAGCTCCTTTACGGTCCCGGAGAGATCTTTCGAGATAGTCCCTGCGTGAGCTGTGGGGCTTGCGTTGATGTATGCCCGACCGGGGCTGTGACCGATCGTGATCGGATGGGGACGGTGGGAGAATCGGTGACCCGAACCCGCAGCATCTGCGGGTACTGTGGAGTCGGCTGCCGGGTGGAGATAGACGTAGCTGAGGGGCGAGTGCAGCGGGTGCGTGGTGTCGCGGAGGCGGAAGTCAATCAGGGCCACCTTTGTGTAAAGGGTCGCTATGCGCATGCCTGGCATCATTCGCCCGATCGTCTCACCACCCCGCTCTTGCGCGACGGAGATTCCCTTCGCGAAGCAAGCTGGGAGGAGGCCATCGGCTACATTGCCCGGCGCTTGAATGAGATCAAATCCGAATCCGGACCCGATGCGCTGGGTGCCTTCACCTCTTCTCGCTCAACCAATGAGGCATGCTATTTGTTGCAGAAGCTCTTCCGCAGCGTGATTGGCACGAACAACATCGATTGCTGCGCGCGGGTATGCCACTCCTCCACGGCGCTGGCCCTGCAACTCGTCACTGGCACGGGCGCGGCAACAGCATCGTATGCTGACATTGAGCGTGCGACATGCATCGTCGTGGCGGGCGCCAATCCTACGGAGGCCCATCCGGTGGTTGGCGCGCGGATCAAGCGGGCAGCCCTCCGCGGTGTGCCGCTGGTGGTGATCGACCCGCGCCGAATCGAGCTCGCGGACTATGCGAGCGTTCATCTGCAGTTGATCCCAGGCACCAATGTGGCGCTTTTCAACGGTCTGGCGAAAATCCTGCTGGAAGAGGGACATTTCGATGCCGATTTCGTCTCGCAACGCACCGAGGGCCTTGATGAGCTGCGGACGCATCTCGGCGGACTTTCGCTCGTAGAGATATCATCGGAGGTCGGCGTGGATCCCTCCATCTTGCAGGCTGCGGCGCGGGTGATCGGCGGACACGGGCCTGTTCTGTTTGTGCATGGCCTTGGCCTGTCGGAATTGATGCAGGGGACCGCCTCCGTGATGACGCTGTGCAATCTCGGGATGCTCACCGGGAGCATCGGTCGCGAGGGCGCGGGGATGCTTCCCTTGCGCGGACAGAACAACGTCCAGGGAAGCGCCGACATGGGCAGCATGCCGACTCATTTCACCGGCTACCAGGCGCTTGGAGATCCGGTGGCGCGCGAACGGATCGGCGGGATTTGGGAAAACCTTCCTCCTGTGGAGCCGGGCCTTACAAGCCCGCTGATGCTGCGCGCCGCGGCGGAAGGGAAAGTACGGGGTTTATGGTTGATGGGGGAGGATGTTGCCCAGAGCGACCCCCATGAAAGCGAAGTGCTGAAAGCTTTGGAGCGCCTCGATCTGGTAATAGTCCAAGATCTCTTTTTATGCGAGACCACGAAATACGCCCACGTGGTGTTGCCCTCGGCGGGCTGTCTCGAACAGGAAGGAACCTTTACCAATGGTGAGCGCCGCATCCAGCACGTGCGCCCGGCGGTATCCGCTCCGGGATCGGCGCGGCCGGACTGGCTCGCGGTCATGCAGGTGGCACGTGCGCTGGGGGCGGGCTGGAGCTATGATTCGCCCGCCGCAGTCATGAATGAGATCGCAAGCGTGGCACCACAGTTGTTTGGTGGCGTGCGTTACCATCGCCTCGATCCCGATGGCTTGCAGTGGCCGTGTCCGGACCCGGATCACCCCGGAACCTCAACCGTTCATGCCGGCGGCTTCATGCGTGGGAAGGGGAAGCTCGTTTCGATCGACTACGAGCCGAGCCCGGAGCACGGCGTCGGCGGCTATCCGTATCTGTTGGTCACCGGGCGGTTGCTGGAGCACTACAACGTTGGCACGATGACTCGCCGCAGCGGGCTGGGGGCGCTCGTGCCGGATGACCGTCTGGAAATCCATCCGCAAGATGCTCGGCGGGACGCCGTGTCCGATGGTTCCACCGTGCGGGTTGAAAGCCGCTGGGGTTCCATCGAGGTGACGGCCCGCCATTCGGCCCGCATCGCTCCCGGCACGCTCTTCCTCACTTTCCATTTCCCGGGCACTCATACGAACCGGATCACCGGACCTACCCTCGATCCCCAATCGAACTGTCCCCAATACAAAGCAACCGCCGTGCGGTTGCTTCTAGCGGTCCAAAGCCATGGATGAACTTTACGGAGTCGACGCGTACTCGCCGGACCAGATCGCGGAACGGATCGAAAGCACCGGCGTAAGAAAGGCCCGTCTGCCCTGGCTGAAGACGGCCGCCCTTGGAGTGCTGGCAGGTGGCTTCATCGGCTTGGGGGCGCTTTTTTACACCGTGGTGGCGTCCGATCCACTCCTTGGATTCGCCCTGCAACGGGTGCTTGGTGGGGTGGTGTTCTCCATGGGGCTGATCCTCGTGGTGGTCGCGGGTGCGGAGCTCTTTACGGGCAACAACCTGATGGTGATGAGCTGGGTAAGCTCTCGCATTTCCACCCGCCTGCTGCTGCGGAACCTCCTGGTCGTCTACTTCGCAAATGCAGTGGGCGCGATCGGCCTGGCCGGGCTTGTCGCGCTGTCGGGGCATGGGGATTTCCACGATGGCATAGTCGGTTCCACGGCGGTCGAGATCGCGACGGCCAAGACCTCGCTCGGTTTCGCTGAGGCCTTCTTCAAGGGCGTCTTGTGCAATGTGCTTGTGTGCCTGGGGGTTTGGCTGGCTATGGCTGGACGGAGCGTCACGGACAAGGCAGTGGCCATCGTCTTTCCGATTTCCGCATTCGTCGCCGCCGGTTTCGAGCACTCGGTGGCAAACATGTACTTCGTTCCACTCGGCCTTTTCCTTGCAGAGGATCCGGCACCTGCCCACCTCACTTGGCAGTCTTTCGCTATGGGAAACCTGGTGCCGGTCACCTTAGGAAATCTCATCGGTGGCGCGGGCATGGTCGGCTTGGTCTATCATTTGATCTATCGCCGGGGACGCCGCGGGCACACCGGCGGGTAAACTACGGAATCAGAAGGCGGTGAACTCGCACGACCGGTCTCCGCCCGAGCCTCACCGGCTTTCAGCCGACGAATTGTTCCGGCGACTCGCGTCGGTTCGCAGCGGGCTCCCGAAGAAGGAGGTGGAGGAGCGTTCCGGCACGACGGCGCGAATCTGCTTGTGGAAGTAAAGCCTCCGCCATTGCTGCTTCGCTTCGGCCGGCATCTTTTCCAGCGCTTTGCACTGCTGTTGCTGGCCGGGGCGGCCCTGGCATTCATCGGCGAACGGTTCAGCCCGGGGGAAGGCATGGCGATGATCGGTTTTGCATTGGCCGGAGTCGTCGGCGCGCCGCCGCTTGCCTGGCTGGGACCACTGCCGTTTGCCGTGGCCATGCTGGCTTTCGCAGAATTGCGGAATTGGCGAGCCCGGCAGATGGGTGCAGATTGGCGGGAGCCAATTCCAGCCCTAAGCTCCGGCCAATGGGCCGGTATCCTTCGCTTGCTGGCAATCCAAGCACAGGGATGCCGATGGTTTGGCACGGAGTCGTTCCAAGGGGATCGTTTTTCCGCAATGGGCGCACTGTTGGTAAGTTCCGGTATCCAGGCGATCAAGCGCGAGTTCGATCTTGCGCAAGAGGTTCGCGCGATCATCACTGACCCTTTCTTCGACAAGATCGCTGGCGGTGCGGACGGCCTGTTCTTCCAAGTCGTTCCCGGTATCGCCCGCCTCCAGTTCGGGGAAGGTGCCATGCGCGTCCGCCTCCGCCGCAACCTGTTCCCGCTGCTCAAGCAGTCGAGCGCGAAACCATTGGATTTCCTGCTCTTCCATAGTTGTCGACACTAACACGAAATCCCCGATTTGGCTGCTCGTTTGTTGGTCCATTCGGACAGTATCCGCGAAGGAGGAAGGGCAGTTGCGATCACCGCTATCCGACGAAGTTGGCAATCTCACTGGTCCTCCAGTTCGTCGGTGATGATCCAACGATCCGGAGAAAACTGCGGTTGAACTGGGAGAGCGACTGGTAGCCCACTTCGAAAGCAATCTCCGAGACGCGTTTCTCCTGTTTCAAGAGTTCTCGCTTGGCCCATTCGATCCGGCAGCGATTTACATAGTCGGTGAGCGTGAGGCTCGTGATCTCCTTGAACAGCCTGCAGAAATGGGAATCGCTCAAGCCCGCCACGTGCGCCAATTCGCCCAAGGTAAGGGAATCCCCGAGATGAGAGTGGATGTAGCAGCGTGCCTTGGCGATCGCGGTGGGCTCCCTGCCAGCCTCGATGACGGCTAGCGATTCCGCGTGTCGGCTCAATTGCTCGGCGAAGCTTTGCAGCAGGGCGACCATGCTTTCATACCGTTCGGGCTCCAAGGTGCGCGTCTGAAAGTACGTGGTATGTAGTAGATTCTTCGCGGCAGCGCTCAAGGTCTTCCTTCCGATGCTCTGGAGAACGTGAGCGAACTGGTCTTCGTCCGGAGTCCGGCTGAAAACCTGGCCGGTCTTCAGGTAGCCCACCACCGATGTTCCGAGTTTCACCGGTACCGCTGACGCTGTCAGGCCTGCAAAACAATGGCATGTGGCGGGCCCTTCAACACTGGCCTCTTGAAGCAAACGCCGATTTGTTTCGATGCATGCATGGCACGCGTTCTTGCACCGATGCAGCGCCTCGCAAAACGGGCTGTGATTTGCCGCTTGATCGGAGACGCATCCGTCCTCCAGATCAGGCCTTACCAGTAGCAGCGGCAGGCCCGTTGCGGTTTGAAAGGCGTGCTGGTAAATGCGGAATGTCGAAGACTCCATTAACCTTTCAGAAAGGTCAGATTCAAATTGGACACTTTTCCTCATGGGTTTGGTTCGACCCACTCGTCGAGAAGTGGAAACATATGAAATTTTGGATCTGGTTTCAATAGGCTTCTGAAAGGGCCTATGAATTCGGTGACGAGATTGCTTCCTCCGAAGAGGTTGAATTCCGCTGGTATTGTAGGGATGGCGGGAAGGGATGGTTTCTTTGTGAAAAAATGAGTCGGAAGTCATTTCTGAGGAGGGTCGACCGTTGCTTGTGATCACGGGGGTAAGCATTCGTTTCAGGTGTTTTCTTCATAATTTAAATGATTCCTGAGTGTTCCTTGCTTGGGATCTTAATCTAACATTTATGGCTATTTTGTGGATGGGGGAGATATTCGATATGTTAGATGATGAGGGTGGAGAGTTGTGCGGATATTGAGGTAAGCTGCGCCTTAATTGTTGAGCGCTTGGCAGGCCGAGATTCCCACACTACGGGGCTACCTTGACACAAGGGCGGAACTGCTGAGATCCGGAGCATGATCGTGTGCCCTCGCTCTTCAGGTCATCCGCCCATTTCCCGGGAGAATTTGCAACCGATGTAATGCCGGCGGAGTTCGCCCGATCTCGAGGCCTTTTTTCCCATCTCCCCCGCGGCTGTCTGAAACTGCGGCCAAACGTTTGAGAGCCATGAAAACACCAATTTTCGCGATCTTGTTCCAAACTTTCCTGCCCAAGCGGGCTCGTTCCGTATCTCCCGAATGCCTGCGGAACTGTCCAAAGCCTCCGGCATCGCGATACCGCGTCGCGCGGATTCTCCCGATGCTCTCCTTCCTGTGGTTCCTCGGCACCGGGTCCTCCCTTGCTGCACCCTACCCAGCGGAGGGAAAGCCGATCGAATGGGTGCAGCCGGACGGTACGCGGATCCGGCTAAGAGTCTTCGGCGATGAGTTCTATGCCCGCACCTCCACAGAGGACGGTCGGACGGTCATCTTCAATGCCGGAGATTTGACCTACTATCATGCCCGCCGTGGACCGGACGGAAAATCACTGGTAGCCTCGGAGGCGGCAGTGGGAGGAGCAGTGCCTGCGGATATCCCGCCGGGCCTTGCTGAGCCCGCCGAAGTGATCGCGGCGATCCGGGACGCCAATAGGAAGATCCTGGCCCCCGAGGCTGAGAGGAAATGGGCCGAGCGGGTCGACGCTGCGAGAAACAGGAGACTGCGGAACGTGCAGCCCAGCGGCGGTGAGATGCCGGTGCCTCCTTTTACAGGCGTGGTAACTTGTCTCGCCATTCCCGCACAGTTTCCCGACGACCCCGCCACGGCTGGAAGCGATGCGGTCAACTTTCCAGTCAGCCACTCCAAGGTCATCCGCTATTGCAACGAAATTGGCTATAGTGACGACGGGAATGCCGGGTCGATTCGAGATTATTTCCATGATCAATCGAACGGGCTCGCCACCGTGGTCCACGAGGTCGCTCCCATCGTCACGCTGCCATCGCCGCGAAACTACTACAACTATTCCGATTATCCTACCAATTCGGTGATCCGGAACTCGGGTCAGGCGGGCAGGATGGTGGTGGCGGATTCCATTGCCGTGCTCCAAGCGGCCAACTTCGATTTCTCCTCCCTCACGCAGAGCCCGGGCAACCGGGTGCTCGCCACCAGCGTGTTGTTTGCGGGCCCCACTTCCGGAGTCTGGGCCGCCGGTCTATGGCCCCACAAGTTCGTCATGGATCCCGAGATCAATGTCGGAACGGTCACGGAGCCGATTTTCATCTCGAACTACCAGATCACGGATGCGGAAACGCCCACTCTTTACATCGGGACGTATCTGCATGAATTGAGCCACTTGGCCTTCGACTTCCCGGATTTCTACGACTATGGAGGCGAGTCTTCGGGTTTGGGTGTGCATTGCCTGATGGGTGGAGGCAATTGGCTGGACGACGGAAGGACTCCGGCTCCACTGGATCTTTACCTCAAGAGTGTCGCAGGATGGGCAAACATCACGGACCTCGTGCCGGGAGAAGTGCATCTGGCGAGCCTCGCCACGACCGGCAACCAGGGTCGCCGCATTGCCAAACCGGGAAGTCCCACCGAGTACTTTCTCGTTGAGAATCGAGGGTCCGGCGACAAGTGGGCGACCTACCTCCCTGATCATGGCATCGCGGTCTGGCACGTCGATGAGGCGATCTATGGCAACGACTCGGAGCAGATGACGCCTTCCCAGCACTACCAAGTGTCGCTGGAGCAGGCGGACGGGGAGTTCGATCTGGAGAACGGCAGCAACGGCGGGGATTTCTCGGATCTTTTCGACAATGCGGACGCATTCTTCAACGATGGCACCCTGCCGGATGCACGCTGGTGGAGCGGAACAAGTTCCGGCATCGCGATGGAGGTTCTGAGCGCACCGGCGACCACGATGAACGTCCGTTTCTCAGGCGAAATCCCCCTGGCTCCCGCACTTGACGCACCATCGTTGGCATGGACCACGGATGCCGCGCATCCTTGGGCCGGACAGATTGCCGTCACGCATGACGGCATTGATGCTGCGATCAGCGGAAATGCGGGGGACGGACAATCCAGCTGGTTGGAGACCATTGTCAACGGGCCGGGCACGATCGTATTCTGGTGGAAAGTTTCCTCGGAGAGCGGTGGTGATTTCCTACGGTTCCGAGTGGATGGCGCGGAGATTCCCGCCGTCTCCGGGATCTCGGGTTCCGTGGATTGGGAGCACAAGACCGCCGCCATCCCCCCGGGAAGCCATACCCTGCGCTGGGCCTATGAAAAAAACAGTGCCCTCTTCGCTGATGGTGATGCGGGATGGCTGGACGAGGTCGCCTTCTACCCGGGCATTGCCGCCGATGTCCTGGTTACGACTTTGGCCGATGAATCGAACGGCAGCTTGAATCCTGCGCTCGGAACCGGCACCTCGCTGAGGGAGGCGATCCTGCATGGTCCTGACCCATCCGTGGTCGCCTTTGTTCCTGATCTCGCTGGAGGCACGGTTACGCTCGCCAGCGGGCAATTGGCGGTGACGAAGAATCTCACTTTGGAGGCCGGTTCCTTGAGCGGCGGGATCACGGTCTCCGGCAACGACAACACGCGGGTCTTCGACATCCTCGCGGGAAAGACTGTGGTTATGAATAGGTTCCGTATCGTCGACGGAGAGGTTTCGGGGGACGGGGGCGGGGTCCGGAATGCCGGCACGCTGACCCTGAACGATTGCGAAGTGATGTCCAACGAGGCGACCGATGATGGAGCGGGAATCTTCAGTTCCGGCCCGCTCATCCTGAACTCGACGAGCCTCACCTCCAATTCGTCCGGCAGCAGCGGGGGAGCCTTGGCGGCGGAAGACACGCTGTCACTCAATGGTTGCACCATCTCCGGCAATACCTCCACCACCAACGGTGGCGGCATCTATAGCAACAACGGGACCGTGGCTCTCATGGACTGTACGCTTTCGGCCAACCATGCGGGGGGCACACCCGGTGGCGGTGCCATTGACAACGACAACGGCGGCACCATGACACTGACCCGCTGCACGCTCTCGGGAAATACATCGGGCACCAAGGCAGGTGCCATCGAGAACGATGGTGCGCTTTCTCTGCTGGCCTGCACGCTCCACGGGAACGCGGCCGCGACCAATGGAGGCGCGATCGAGCATGTGGCCGGCGTCCTCACCCTCACCTCCTGCACGATGAGCGGCAACTCGGGAGATGTGGGCGGAGCCATCGATGGCGACGGTACCAGCACCATCCGGCTCTATTCTTGTACTGTCTCTGGTAACCACGCCACGGACAAAGGGGGCGGCATCGAGGAAACCACCGGCACCCTGTTGCTGGAGAACAGTATCGTCGCCGGGAACACCGCGGTGAATTCCGGCCCGGACCTCAAGATCAGCGCGATCAACACACAAGGTGGCGTGAATCTGATTTCGAGCACGGACGGTCTCGGTGGAAGCTTCTCCGGGATCGTCGCCAGTCCGAATCTGGCCGCCTTGGGCAACTACGGCGGCCCCACCCTCACTATGTTTCCGCTGGCCGGCTCACCCGTCATCGATGCAGGCGGCGACACCGCCCTCACCGTGGACCAGCGCGGCCTGCCGCGGGTCGCCGGTGCGGCCGTGGACATCGGCTCGGTGGAGGTGCAGCCAGGCGGAGTAGTCACCTCTGTGGCCAATTCCGGCCCCGGTTCGTTGCGCGACACCGTCGCCGCCGTGCCTGCGGGTGGCACCGTCTCCTTCGCCCCCATATTGGAGGGGCAAACCATCGAACTCTCAGGCGGTCGGATCATCCTCGACAAGAATCTGACCCTTGATGCTTCAGCGCTTGATCATCTCACGATCTCCGCCAGTGGTACGTCCCAGATCTTGGAGGTGACCGGCGGCGATACGGTGAGGCTGATCCATTTGCAGATCAGCGATGGTGAAGGGTTGAATGGCGGGGGGATTTACAATGAGGGGGATCTCACGCTCGAGAACTGTGTCCTGTCCGACAATGGGGGGAACAGCGGAGGGGCGATCTACAATGCGGAAAGCGGGGTGATTGAACTGATCGGCTGCGACCTTTTGGTGAACACCAGCTTGGTGGGCGGCGCGATCTATAATGAAGGTGAACTGACGATGTCCGGTTGCACCCTTTCGGAGAACTATTCCGAGGACGAGGCAGGTGCCGTTTTCAACGCGGGCAGTTTCACCGCGACCGAGTCCGCCATTACCAGCAATACCGCCAATTTCTTCGGAGGCGGAATCTCCAGTACAGGCCTCTTGTCGATGACCCGTTGCACCGTCGATGGGAACTTTGCCGCCGACAGCGGGGGAGGTATTGCCGGCGGCGGTGCCTTCACTTCGTGCACCCTCTCTGGAAACACCTCTTACGGCGATGGCGGCGCCGTGGTTCAAGGAAGCGGGCCGCTCACTTTGGTCAACTGCACGCTCGCGGACAATTACGCGATCTATTTCGGCGGCGGCATCGAGAGCAATGGCACGGCCGTCGTCATGTCCTGCACAATCCACGGTAATATTGCATCATGGGAGGGCGGAGGAATTGCCCTCGGGGAGGATGCTCAGTTGACGCTAGTGAACTCGATCGTCGCCGGGAACCAAGCCAGCGATCTCGGCCCGGATATCCGTGGTCCCATTGAGAACGAGCTCGGGGTCAATCTGGTCGGCACCACCGCCGGAATCGACGGGGGCTTCTCCGGCATCACGGGATTGCCGGGATTGATGCCGCTTGGGAACTACGGTGGCCCCACACGGACGATGCTTCCGCTGCCAGGTTCTCCTGCGATCGACGCGGGTGGCGCGACCGTCCTTGCCGCGGACCAGCGCGACCTGCCGCGCGTGGCCGGTGCGGCGGTGGACATCGGCGCGGTGGAGATCCAGCCGCCGCTAGTGGTCACCACCGCATCGGACTCGGGGCCCGGCTCCCTGCGGGACGCGATGGCCACGGCTCCAGATGGGACCACCATCTCCTTCGACGTCTCCTTGGATGGTGCAACCATCAACGTCTTCAGCGGGGGCGAGAACGGTGAGGACAATCCGCTCGTCCTCGACAAGAACCTGATCATAGATGCTTCCGACAGAAAGGGTCTGACACTCGTTCCATCCGGCCACACCAGTCTCGTCGCGGTCAGCCCGAACACCAGCGCGGCGATGGTTCATCTGCAATTCCACAACGGTTGGGGTGGAGCGATTCACAACCAGGGACAGCTACTGCTGAGGGATTGCTCGTTCTCCGGCAATTCTTCGGAGGAAGGCGGTGCGATATTCAATGCGGAGGACTCCGAGCTGAAACTGACCGGCTGCCGCTTGTCGGCGAACACCGCCACTACGGGAGGAGCGCTCCACAATGAAGGCAACCTGACGCTGGAGAGCACGCTCATATCCGGCAATGAAGCCGACAGCCAAGGTGGCGGCATCTTCAGCAGCGGGAGCCTCACCATGCACGGATCGATATTCACGAGAAACGGCTCATCACAGTTTGGAGGAGCCATCTATAGTTCGGGTGAGTTGAGCATGATCCGCTGCACTGTCGAACGGAATGAATCCGCGGACAGCGGGGCGGGGTTGGTCGTCAGCGGGAATGCAACCGTGGACTCCTGCACCATCTCGGGGAACATCTGCGGGGGGAGCGGCGGTGGGATCATCCACGGAAGCGGCACCCTTGATCTTATCCTTTGTACGATTCAAGGAAACAAGGCGCTTGCCGACTACGGCGGCGGCGTTTTCAGCGGCGGCACGATCAGCGTCCATGCCTGTACCATTGCCGGCAATCAGGCTGCTTCCGAGGGAGGCGGACTCTACATCGGCATCACCGGACAGCTGGCCCTCCGCAATTCCATCGCGGCCGGAAACACCGCCTTCGATCTCGGGCCGGATCTTCGTGGAAGCATCGCGACGCAAGCCGGCGTCAGCTTGCTGGGGAGTGTCGCTGGAGTGGACGGCAGCTTCACCGGCATCGTGGGAGATCCCATGTTGCAGCCGCTAGGTCTCCATGGAGGGCCGACCCTGACCATGCCGCCGCTGCCGGGATCACCGGCCATCAATGCCGGCGGGCTCACCTTCCTCTCCGTTGATCAGCGCGGCTACGCGCGTATCGTCGGCGGCACGGTGGACATCGGCGCAGTGGAGACGGGCAACGCGATTCCAGTGGTGGTGGTGAATACAACGGCGGACGAGGACGACGGGATCGGCACTGGCTACATCTCCCTGCGGGATGCGATCTCGGGCGCGGACGCGGGGTCGATCGTATCCTTCGCCCCGGCGTTGAACGGCAATGCCATCACGCTGACGCTGGATCAGCTCGTCGTGGACAAGAACCTGATGATCGATGCTTCGTCCCTCGCGGCGGGCCTGACGATTACCGGCGATGTGGTCCGCGCCTTCAGTGTTCCGCTCGGGAGGCATGTGAGGATGGCAGGCCTAACAGTCTCCAGCATCGCCCCACCTTCCGATTCTCTGGACGACGGCACAGCGATCTTCAACGAGGGAGACCTCATAGTCTCCGCCTGCACCTTCGCTGCTAACACGGGTGATGAGGGCGGTGCGATTCACAACGCCTTCACCGGCGAGCTTGCCATGACGGAATGCACGATCTTTGACAACGAAGCTCAGGACGACGGTGGCGGCCTCTTCAACTCAGGCGAGGCAACATTGACCGCCTGCAAAGTCTCCAGCAACGGCACTTTGAGCAGCGGGGCCGGTATCTTCAATTCCGGTTCCCTTTCCCTTGCTACCTGCTTGATCTCCTCGAACTCAGCAAATGTCGGAGGAGGGGGGGTCTACAATATCGGCCCGATGGCAATCGACCGCTGCACTTTTTCCGGCAACGTGTCGGAGGGTGGATTTGGGGGGGGGATCGTTAACTCGGTTAATGCTGATCTCACTGCCACCAATTGCACGGTCTCCGGAAACGCGGCATGGGATGACGGCGATGGTGCCGGAATCTTCAATGCGGGGCCGCTCTCCTTGAATTCTTGTACCATTGCAGCAAATGGAGTGGGGGAATCCGGCTTGGGCGGCGGGATTTTCAATGCTCCTGCGGGTGAACTGTCGCTCGTTAATTCCATCGTCGCGGGCAATTCACCGTCCTCCTCGTCTCCGGACATCAACGGAAGTATCGCCGAGTTGGTTGGCGTCAACCTTGTAAGATCGACCGCCGGGATCACCATCACATTCTCCGGTCTGGTGGCGGATCCCATGCTGGCTCCGCTCGGCGACTACGGCGGACTCGTTCCGGTCATGCCGCCCTTGCCAGGTTCACCAGTGATCGAGGCTGCGGCGATCCTGCCGCTCAGCACCGCAATCGACCAATTGGGCAACCCGCGTCCCGCTGGCCCCTTCCCGGACATCGGTGCGGTCGAAGCCGTTCCCTTCTCGACACTTGGCCTTGACGATGCGGACCAGGACGGGATTCCCGACCTCGTGGAACCCTCGCTCGGACTCACGGTTGGCACGAACGATGCCGGGAGCGATGGAGACGGCGACGGCTCCAGCGATGCCGACGAAATCGGGAACATGACTGATCCCTTTGATCCCGCGGCCTATCTGAGGATCGCCGCGTTTTCAAAAACACTTGGATTCGATCCGGTAACAAATCCCGAATTCACAATCAGCTTCCCCACCTTTCCGGGGCTCACTTACGGCGTTGAAGCAGATGAGGATCTGGACTTCTCTGGAGGCGGCTACGAGATCTTGGTCCCTGCCTTCATGGCCACCGGATATACCGCCAATTTCGAGATCACCCTGCCCCCGGGACGCGGCTTCGCAAGGGCACGCAGGTACTGAAAGCAGGGATCAAACGATGTGTCCGATTTGCTCATGCTGACGCAACCGGGTTCGCGTGAATTTCACTGCCTCCATCACCGCAAGTGGAATCGGTGAGACGGCCAACAACATCAAGCAGTCCGATAGGCTCAGCATGGATGTCTTTAGAAATTGGCCAAGGGCCTCGTTGTGATGGCTCCACACCTGTAGCGCAAAAGAGACAGACACGACGAGGAACAGGTTGAGATTGGAAAGCAGCGGGATTCGCCAGACCGGCTTGATCTCGCTGCGGCTTCCAAATGACCGCAGCAACTCGGCGAAAACCAGCACGGCGAAGGCATGGGTCTGTGCCATCTCGGGGGTCTCAGTCTTCAACCCATACAGATAGACTCCGAAGGAGACCCCAGCCGTCAGGCAACCCATGAGGAACATGGTGCCCAGGAATCCGCCACTTGTGATGCGTTCTGTACGACGGCGGGGCTGGCGTTTCATCACGTCCGGATCAATCGGGTCGGTCGCCAGGCAAAGTGCGGGGAGTCCGTCGGTAACCAGATTGATCCACAGCAAGTGGATGGGCTGTAGCGGCACAGGCAAGCCGGAGACAATACAGACGGTCATCAAGAGCAGCTCGCCGCAATTTCCAGCTAGCAGGTAGTGAAGTGTTTTGCGGATGTTATCGTAGATCCCGCGTCCCTCTTCAACGGCGGCGACGATGGAGGCGAAATTGTCGTCGGTGACGATCATGTCCGACGCCTGCTTGGTGACTTCGGTGCCGCTTCTCCCCATGGCAATGCCGATGTCGGCACCTTTGATCGCTGGCGCATCATTTACCCCGTCGCCGGTCATCGCGACAACCGCGTCGTTAGCTTGCCAGGCCCGGACGATACGGAGCTTGTGCTCGGCGGTGACACGGGCATAGACGCTGATGTGGTGAGCCCGTTGGGCCAGTTCTTCGTCGGTCATCTTGTCCAACTCAACCCCCGAAATAGTGAGTTCGACGCCGGTGGAGATGCCAAGTTCCCGAGCGATGGCGGTTGCGGTGTTCGGGTGATCCCCGGTGATCATCACCACGCGAATTCCGGCTGCCCGGCAACGGGCGACGGACTCCGTTGCCTCGGCGCGAGGGGGATCATACATGCCCGCAAGGCCGACGAAGACAAGGTCTCGTTCTATTACGTCCGGCGAGAGATTCTCAGGCGAACTCTCGTCGAGGTCGCGATAGGCGGAACCTAGTACCCGCAGGGCTTGCCGTGCCAGTGCGCTATTCTGGTTCAAAATCCGGAGGCGGTCCTGCTCCTCCATCGGACGGGTGGATCCGTCCACGAGAACCTTTGTGCAGTGCTGGAGCAACAAGTCGGGCGCGCCGTTGATGAATGCACGTAATTGCCCGTCAGGTTTTCGGCGGATCACGGTCCGCCGCTTGCGGTCGGAGTCAAACGGGATCTCGTGATGTTTCGGCAGTTCCTGCTCGATGCGCACCTTGTTGCCGCCGGCTTTGTGTGCGCAGGCGAGCAAGGCGCCCTCCGTAGGATCGCCGACAACGCGCCAGGTGCCGTTCTCAAGAAACAGATGCGCATTGTTGCATCCCGAGAGAACCGTCGCGAGTTCCAGCAAGGGGCCAGCGTGCCTCTCTTCCGGAGGCCTGCCTTCAAAGTGAACTTCCCCGGTCGGTTCGTAGCCCTCTCCGGTGACTTCGAAAACTTCGCCCGCGACATAGAGGATGCGGACCGTCATCTCGCCAACTGTTAGGGTGCCTGTTTTGTCGGTGCAGATCACCGTCGTCGAACCGAGAGTTTCCACGGCCGGAAGTTTCCTGACAAGTGCACGCCGCCGCGACATGCGCATGACTCCGACTGCGAGGGAGACGGTCACGACCGCGGGCAAACCTTCGGGAACCGCTGCGACTGCAAGGCTCACCGAAATCAGGAACAGTTCGATGAAATCCATCCCACGGGTAGCTCCGAGGACGAACAGCAATGCGACGATACCGAGGGAGACTCCAACGAGAAAACGTCCGAAGGAATGCAGCTTCTGCTGGAGCGGGGTGCCGATGTCCGCGCCCGCTTCTTCAATCAATCCGGCGATGCGGCCGATCTCGGTGTTCATCGCCGTTGCGACAGTGACGGCGGAGGCCTGTCCCGTGGCAACGCTGGTACCCATGAAGACCATGTTCTTCCGATCACCGAGTGGGATGTCGCCATCAGCTAAGGTCACAGCTTGCTTGGTGACGGCATCCGATTCGCCGGTGAGCGCGGACTCGATGCACTTCAAGGAAGTGGCCTCCAACAGCCGGGCGTCGGCGGCGACCAGATCACCCGCTTCAAGCTCGATCACATCGCCGGGAACCAGCTCGGAGGCGGGTATGGAGGTCACTTTTTCGTCGCGCCGGACCTTCGCCCGGGGTGCGGTCATTCTCTTGAGTGCGGCGATGGATTTCTCCGCACTGAACTCTTGATAGAAGCCAATCAGGGCGTTGAGGATGACGATTGCGAGGATAGCGATGCAATCCACGACTTCGCCAAGAAGGCCGGATAAAACACCTGCGGCGATGAGGGTCCATACGATGAGGTTTTTGAACTGGCCGAACAATATCTGCCACGGGCTGATGCGCTTGCCTTCCTGTAGCGCGTTGGGCCCGTTAGCCGAGAGGCGTCGTGCCGCTTCTGCCTCTGAAAGTCCGTTGGCGGACGAGCCCAGTGTTGCCAGCACCTCCTCCCACGACTGGAGGTGCCAGGCTTCGCCCACGGGATGATCGTTGATGGGGGGTGGGGTGGCCATGTGGTGCTGCTTGGAAGTCCAAGTGGTCAGGGGCCCGGATCCGGTTGCCCGCGTCGGACCAAGGTGACGATGAGCAGGACGAGCACGGAAACCGTCGCGACGACGAAGATGCCGGAAGACGGCATGGCGAGCCATTTCAGGGACTCCTTCGCCGCGCCGGTGCCGCCGAGCGCGGGCGCGCGGAAGCCGGACCACATCCAGAAGACGGAGTAGCCCAGTCCACCCGCGCCGAGGGCGAGGCAGATCGTGGCCGTCACCCGCCGCGCCGCGCCGAGCAGGCAGACGAAACCGCCGAGCGCGAAGGCCGTGGTGCCCATGCCCCCCGCGTGCAGGTGGGCGCGCTGCATGTAGACCCAGGACTTGTCGAGCACGGCTTTGATGGCCGTATCGTTGCCTTGATAGACGGTCTCGCGCACTTCGGCGGCGGAAGAGGCCAAGCGGCTCTTGATGGCGTCCTCGTTGAGTCCGAAGACGACACCCATTCCCTGGCCAAAAAGCAGGGTGAGCATGGCGAGCGACAGGCCAAAGAAGGCGGCGCGCAGGCTGGCGGTGAAGGATTCAATCGTAGGAGTGTTTTTCATGGGTGTCTCCTGGTTAGCTTTCTTGGATTTCATTTCGTTGGGCCCGTTTCCATTTCCATTCCTCCACCGCGCTGAACAGGCATGGCACGATCCAGATCGTGATGAGAAGGCTCACAACCATTCCGCCGACACTGGGAATGGCCATCGGTTGCATCACGTCCGAGCCGCGGCCAGTTGCCCAGAAGATCGGCATCAAGCCGAAGATGGTCGTTGAAATCGTCATCAATGCAGGACGGATTCGCTTGAGGCCCGCATCGATCACCGTTTCCCGGATCTCACCGATGGAGCTGAACTTCCGGTCTTTGAACATCCCTTCCAAATAGGTGGAAGTGACAACTCCGTCGTCGTCCACGACGCCGAACAGGACGAGGAATCCGACCCACACCGCGATGGACAGATTCACATCCCACAGCGCGAGCATGATGAAACCGCCGGCCGCGGAGACGAGGATGCCGAAGTAGATGATCGGGGCGATCCACCAGCGTTTGAAGCCGAGGTAGAGCATCACGAACATGATGAAGAGGCAGACCGGCACGAGGATGCTCATGCGCTTGGCGGCGCGGACCTGGTTCTCGAATTGGCCGCTCCATTCCCAGTAGTAGCCGGCCGGCAACTTGAGGCGGCCGTCGCGCACCGCGCTTTGGAGCAGGACTTCGGCATCCTCGACCACGCTCACCTCGTCGCGGTCGCGGGTGTTCATCGTCACGTAGCCGACCAGCAGGCCGCGCTCGCCCTTGATCTCCTGCGGGCCCAGCACGCTCTTGATGGTGACCACCTGGGCGAGCGGGATCTGCGCGCCGCTGGAGCTGGGGACCAGGATCTTTTCCAGCTCGGGAATGTCTTCGCGGAACTCCCGCAGGTAACGGACGCGGATCGGATAGCGCTCCCGGCCCTCGACCGATTCCATGATGTTCATGCCACCGATGGCGATCTCGATGACGTCCTGCACGGCGCGGATACTGACGCCGTAGCGGGCGATCCGGTCGCGATCGATTTCGAACTCCAGGTACGGCTTGCCGACGATGCGGTCGGCGACGATGTCGGTCGCGCCGGGGACCTGTTTGAGAAGTTGCTCGATTTCCAGGCCGATGCGCTCGATCTCCTTCAGGTCGCTGCCGTAGATCTTCACGCCCATCATCGCGCGAAAGCCGGTTTGCAGCATGACAAGACGCGTCTGGATCGGCTGGAGAAAGGTCGGCAGCACGCCGGGGATCGCGGTCTTCTCCTGAAGCTCGGTGAGGATCTCGTCCTTGGTGATGTTGCGGTGCTCCGGCCAGATCCAGGCCAGCGGCCGCTTCAATCCGACCGGCCATTCCGAGAACCAGCGCTTCACCGGCACGTGCCGCCATTCGACCTCCGGCTTGAGGATGACGATGCTTTCCATCATCCCGATCGGCGCCGGGTCGAGCGCTGAATCGGCGCGGCCGATCTTGCCGACGACCGACTCGACCTCGGGCACGCTGGCGATCGCCATGTCCTGCTTCGCGTTCACCTCGACCGCGGGACCGAGGCCCGCCTGCGGCAACAGCGAGGGCATGTAGAGGAACGACCCTTCATCGAGCGGCGGCATGAACTCGCGGCCGATGCCCGACAGGATCCGGGTCTCGTGAACCACCACCGCATCGCGCTCCTTCGGGTCGGGGCGCCGCCATGCGATGCGACGATGGGTGGAACCGTCGGGGCGCCTTACGTGCTGCCAGCGGAGTTGGTCGAACTCGACGAGCGGGCGCGTCACGTCGTCGGCGGCCTCCCGCGACATCGCCTGCTTCAGTTCGGGCGAGGCCTTCTCGCGGGCGAAGCGGTTGATGAGCCAGCCGGCCGGAGCAAGCATGGTGCCGATGCCCAGCCAGATCGTCAGCCCGACGATGAGGATGGTGACGGGAGCGATGAGGTAGGTCTTCTTGTGCGCGAGCACCCAGCGCAGGACCGGCGTGTAAACCCGGGCGATGCCGTGAGAAACGGGGTTCTCTTCGAGCGGCAGGAAGCGCTCCCGAGTCATCCGCACGATCGCAAGCGTCACGATGACGCCGACCACCACTGCCATCGGCCAGCCGCTGTAATGACTCCCCGCCAGGACCCACATGAAGACTGCATGGGCGGCGAAGACCGACACAAGCCCGAGCCCGCCGGCGATCAACCAGCCGGTCCGCTTGGAAAACTTCACCGGCCGGAACAGGAAGTAGCACACCAGCGGCACCACCGTGAGCGCGAGAATCACCGAGGCCCCGATGGCGAAGGTCTTGGTGAACGCGAGCGGGCGGAACAGCTTCCCTTCTTGCCCGGCGAGGAAGAACACGGGGATGAAGGAAACGAGGGTGTTCGAGACGGCGGTGACAATCGCGCCGCCGACCTCGGACGCGCCGTCGAAGATCTTTTGGAAATGGCTCCTGCCTTTGTCGCCGGTGGCGATGTGACGGTAGATGTTCTCCGTCATGATGATGCCCATGTCGCCCACGTCGCCGATCGCGATGGCGAGGCCGGCCAGCGACATGATGTTTGCATCGACGCCGACGAGGTACATCAGGATGAAGCAGAGCCCGACCGACAAGGGCAGCGTGACGATCACAGAGACCGTGCTGCGCAAGTGCAGCAGGAAGATGAGAATGACCGCGCTGGCCATCAGCAGTTCTTCCGTCAGCGCCTCCTTGAGGGTGTCGATGGTCTGCTTGACGATGTCGGTGCGGTCGTAAAACGGAACGATCCTGACCTTTGAAATCCGGCCGTCGGCAAGGGTCTTCTGCGGCAGGCCGATTTCGAGTTGTTGGATCTTCTTTTTCACCTCCTCCACGACATGGAGGGGGTTCTCGCCGTAGCGCATCAGGATCACGCCGCCGACGGCTTCGACGCCGGACTTGTCGAGCGCGCCGCGGCGGAAATCGGGACCGAGGCTAACGGTGGCGACGTGCTTCACCTGGATCGGCGTGCCGCCTTCCTGGCGGATGACGACCTTTTCAAGATCCTCGACCGACTTGATGAAGCCGACGCCGCGAATGACAAACTCGACGCCATTCTTCTCCAGCACCTTGGCACCGACATCGATGTTTGAGTTCTGCACCGCCATGTAGACATCCATCAGCGTGACCCGGTGGGCGCGCAGCTTGTCCGGGTGGACGTCGATCTGGTACTGCTTCACATGGCCGCCGATGCTGGCGACCTCGCTGACGCCTTCGACGGAATTGATCTGATAGCGCAGGTACCAGTCCTGGATGGAGCGCAGCTCCGCAAGGTCGAAGCCCTCACCTTCAACCGTGTACCAAAACACCTGGCCCAAGGCGGTGGCATCGGGACCGAGCACCGGCGTGACCCCGGAGGGCAGGCGTTGCTGCGCGACATTGATCCGCTCGAGCACCCGTGATCGCGCCCAGTAATAATCGACGTCGTCCTTGAAGATCACGAAGACCATCGAGAAGCCGAAGCCCGACATCGACCGGATGGACTTCACGCCCGGCGTACCGGTCAGGCTCGTCGTCAGCGGATAGGTTACCTGATTGTCCACGTCTTGCGGCGAGCGGCCGGCCCAGTCGGCGAAGACGATGACCTGCTTCTCGCCGATGTCCGGGATGGCATCGACGGGCGTGTTGCGGATGGCGAAATAGCCGACGCCAATGATCGCGGCGACGCCCAGCACGACGATGAAGGCGTGCGTCAAACACCAGCGGATGACGGCGTTGATCATCGGTCAGTGCTTGTGGGGGGCGGCTTGCTCCTTCGGCGGCGTCGCCGGCGGAGGCGTGCCGCCATGCCGATGGCCGGGGGCGGCGGCTTGGCCTTCCTTGTAGAACAGGCTGGGCAGGCCGCGGATTTGAAACTGGCTGTCGAGGAGGAAGTTCCCCCGGGTGACGACCCGGTCGCCTTCCTTCAGGCCGCTGAGGACCGGGTAGGCGTCATCGGTCCGCGGGCCGGTGACGATCTCGACGGGAACATACTGGCCCTTGGCTTTTTCGACGTAGACCAGCTTGCGGATGCCGCTGTCGAGGACCGCGGTCACGGGCACGGACAAGGGGTCGAGCTGATCTTCGGCTTTGGCATCGACGGCCTTTCCGGGGATCTGGACGAGCGCCATCTGGCACACGGGGCAGGCACCGGTCTGCGCGCGAAGGATCTGGGGATGCATCGGACAGCTCCATTGGCCTTCGATCCCGGTGGCGGCGGCTTTGCCGTTGGCGCGAATTTCGGCCCGGATCACGGCGCTGACGTACATGCCCGGCTTCAGCTTGTGGTCGGCGTTGTCGATGTTGAGCAGCACTTTGACCGTGCGGCTTTCCTCCTCGAGGACCGGGCTGATGAACCAGACGCGACCGGAAAACGATTCGCCGGGGATCGCCTCGGACTGGATCTCGACCATCTGGCCGTACTGCACCCACGGCAGCTCGTGCTCGTAGAGGTCGAGGTAAACCCAGACGGATTCGAGGTTCGCCAGCCGGTAGAGGACCTCGCCCGGTTTCACCATCTCCTTCTGCACGACCATTTTCTCCGTGACCGTGCCTTCGATGGGGGAAAAGAGCGTGATGCGGTCGCTGGTCTTCTTGTCGCGGACAAGAGCATCCACTTGCTCCTGGGTGAGGCCCCACAGCAGGAGCTTCCGCTTGGCGGACTCGACGAGGCTGGCGTTCGACTGCCCGCTCATCGCGATGAGCAGCTCCTGTTGCGCGACGAGGAGATCGGGGCTGTAAATTTCGACGAGGTGATCGCCGGCTTTCACCTCGATCCCGGTGTAGTCCACGAACAGCCGCTCGACGTAGCCTTCTACCCGCGTGGTGATGGTCGCCAGCGCGGTCTCGTTATACTGCACCTTCCCGACCGCGCGGATCTCGCGGGTCAGCTTGCGGCGCTCGACGGTGGTCGTTTCCACGCCGGCCATCGCCCGCGCGTGATCGGATAGCTCGAACATCGAGCCGTCCTCTCCTGCCGGTGCCTCGGACGACTCGGTCGCCGCTTCGATGAGCGGCATTGAGCAGATCGGACACTTCCCCGGGTTCGGCAAGCGGACTTGCGGGTGCATGGAGCAGGTCCAGATCTTGCCGGTCGTTGCCCCTCCGCTTTCCGTTTTGTCGGGTTCGTCCGGAGCGCGGATCATCCAAATCGCGAAGCTGCCCATGACAAGGATGATTGCGAGCGAGGTAAAGAGCGGTGTTCTGCGCAGCGGAAAGTTCATGGCTTTTCCTCCTTCGGGATCCCGGTGGACGACAGCACCGGCGAACCGGCGGGCGGCTTGCCAAGGACCACTAGCGACAGCTCGGCAAGGGCGAGTTCGCGCTGGAGCCGGGCCTCGACCTCGGCCAGTTGCAGCTCCCGCAGAGTACGCTGCGCCTCGAGCAGATTCAGGAAGTCCACCTTTCCCGAGGCATAGCTGATCTGTGCCACCTCCAGAGATTGACGCGCCTTCGGTAGCAATCGGTCCTGCAGTAGCGTGAGGCTGCGACCGGCTTCGCGGACAGTGAAGGACTTCTCGGAGAATTCGACCGCGAGCCCGATCTCTTCTGCCGAAACCCGGGCCTCGCTGGCAGCTTTGGCTTCCTGGGCAGCGGCGATCTGGGCGGCGATCTTGTCGCGCCAGATCGGGAGTGTCACGGAAAGCGTTGGCGTCATCATCGTGGGCGTGCTTTTCACGTCGGCTTCGATGCCGAGCGAGAAGTCCGGGACGCCCGCCCTGTAGGCGAGGCGCAACGCGGCATCAGCTCCCTGCACCTCGGCCTCCATGGCCCGTAGCCGCGGATTGCGGGCCAGCGCCGAGGAGATCAAGTCCTCCGAGGCCAGATTCAGTGGCGTGGACTGGAATCGCAGGGGAACTGGCGGGGCCGGATCCGAGCGCTTTAAGCCAAGAGCTGCCTTGAACTGCGCGATCATGGGGACGCGGGTGTCCTCCAAATTTTCGATTTCCGACACGAGTCGGTCCTGCTCCATCTGTGCCCGCAGGACATCCTGCAAGGTGACCTTGCCGGCTTCGTTTTGGGTCTGGGCAAGCGTCTCGGTATCGTTGGCGAGCCGCAGTGTCTCCTGGTTCACGCGGATCTTCCCGTCGAGGAAATGGAGCTCGTAGTAGGCCTTCTTCAAAACGAATGCTACCTCCAGCACCTTCCCTTCGAATACAAAGTACTTCGCTTGGCTCTCCGCAGTGGCGACGCCAGCGGCGGCCTGCAATTTCCCGGGGCCGGGAAGATCCATCATTAGTCCGGGCATGAGGGATTCGACCGTCCTCGTGATGTCCGCGGAGAGCGTCAGGCTTGGATCTGGAAGGGAGCGTTCGACGGTGATTTTCCGGACCGATGCAGCCCAATCGTAGTAGGCCGCCACTACCTGAGGTTGGTTGAGAATGGCGTGGCGCAGGAAGTCGTCGAGACCACTGTCGGCTCTGGGGACGGGCAAGGCCATCCCCTGTTGGAAGTGACCGCCGACCGTAGCGAGATCCCCCTCGGCCTGCATTTCTCCCTCGGTGGGGAAGCCGGTGCAACCCATCAGGATCGTCACCGCAATGGCAGAACCGTTTCGCGCGGCTCTTGCGAGGCTCGGAGGGCGACCAGCTTGTCGGGGAGCGGTCATCACATGGGAAAGGATTTTAGGAGCCAGAGGGCGGCGATTCTCCATCGTCCGAGGGGACAGGTTCGATTCGCTCGGCCAAGACACTCAGCGTGCCTTCGCTCAATCCCGCCGCTGCATTGACCAGCTCGAACACGAGGGTCCCCGCAGGGGTCCGTAGCGTGACTTCGGTCGCTTTGTCGAGATTCATGAAACTGCCACCCGTCGCGGTGAGGTGTACACTCCCGTCCCGCGTCCGGAGATCGACCGATGAGGCCAGCGTGGAAAGGAAACGGCCCCCCGGAGTATTAAGTTCGACGGTCAGTGGTTTCATCGCGTGGATCCTGCTAATGTGGAGGTGCGGCGGGACTTCTCCGGAGGGCTTCGGCCGCTTTGATTCGTTCCACCGGGATTGCCTTGGAAGGGGGCAGTCGATCCCTGATTCACCCGGATAGCTTGTCTTGAGAACTTGGCTCCGGCTACGCGTCCCTTTGAATAGAATGCGCATTTCTTCGGTTGATGAACTCTCTTGGAAATATCTGGCGATTGGCCCCGGGGACGATATGATCATCCCCCCGCTCGAATTCGCCACTCGCGTGGCATCCGCGTTCTCCCTATGCGTATGATGAGAGGTACTTCCAGGCTGCGGTCCATGGAGTCGGTCCGAAGTGCGGGTGCGAGTGGCGTGGTCGGAATACTCTCGGCGTCGAAATCGTACCGCGACTTTGCGGCCGCTTTCTTCGGCGGCAGCGGGTTGCCCCTGAGCCTTCGCGCGCCCGGGCTGCGGAGCTTGGCCAGACACCCGCTTGAAAAGGAGCACCCCTTCTGCACGCTGATGGCCGGTGATCCCCACTGGTGCAGGATCACCTATCGCTTGCAGCGGAGGTTGGAAAATCAGGCTTCCAAGGCATCCAGGACCCTGAGGGGATTTGCGGATATCTGCGAAACGTTCGTGCCGCTGAGAGTCGGAGATCAGGTGATCTGTTACCTGCACACCGGCCAGACGATGCTTCACCAGCCCGGAGAAAATGATTTTACCACGGTCGAGCGGTCGCTTCAGCGGTGGGGCTCCACGATTGATCCGGCGAAGGCAAGGGCACTGTGGCTTGGCGTTCGTGTGATCCCCCCGGATCAGTATGAAGGCTTGGTGCGACTCATCGAGGTCTTTGCCAGCGGGCTTGCCGAGTCAGCGAACTCATTGGTCCTATACCATGATCACCCGCACCGGCCAGAGATCGACACCGCGTGTGCCTTCATCGAGGACCACAGCAACGAAGAGATCACTCTCAAGACGGTGGCGAGTGTGGCCGGGATGAGCGCCAACTACTTCAGTGAAAAGTTCTCCGAAGTCACTGGTATCCATTTTGTCGAATATGTGGCCAGAACTCGAATCGAAAGGGCGAGGAAGCTCCTTCAAGCTCCGAACTTGCGGGTCAACGAAGTAGCTTTCCAGACCGGCTTTCAATCCCTCTCCCAGTTCAACCGGGTCTTCCGGAGAATTGAAGGTCGTGCACCGAGAGAATATCGGCAGCAACTTCCAGCGGTCGCACTTTGTCGACCACCCGAGATCCGAAGAAATGCGTGATTTTTCTCCAGCAACGCAGAGCAGATATCCCGACGACCCTATAGTGTTTTGATACGAGCGGGCGACTTCCGCTTAACAACCGACAACCGAATTGTTGAACGAACCGCAACCAACCGACCAATGTCATGAACTCGACACTCAAAGCCATCCTCGCGACTGTATTCGCCATGGGCCTTGCTTCCACGGTCTCGGCGGAACCTCCCGGCAAGGGTGGTATTTTTAAACCCGGTACCTACAAGCACGCCGATTCGCAGGAGGAAATCCAGAAGCTCAAGAAGGGCTACCACTACGCCCTCGTGTGCATGGAGTGCAAGTCTGTCACGGTGAAGGAGGTGGGAGACGAGAAGGATGTCGAAGCGCTGTGCCACGAGGGCGGCACCCTCCACTGCGACTCGTGCAAGAAGAAGGTCACCATCAAGCACTCTGGACCTCCCGGCAAGGGATCGACCTCGAAGAAAATCACGTACGTGAACGAGGAAGGAAAGGAATGCATGTTTGTCGTCCCAGTGAAGGATTGAGCCGGGCAACTTCCTTGCAAAGACTCGCCCGCGGTGGAGATATCCATCTGCGGGCTTTTCGCGCACCGGTGAGTTCGGGAGGGGCGGCGCTTTGTCAGAGGGCTCGTAACCTCGTACAAGAAAAAGGTGCCGTGGATCGAGCCCCGGCACCCAATTCGATTGGATCATCGTGCCTTGCTGGGCATCGCGGAGTCCGCCATTGGATGTTCTTTTCCAGGAGGGCCCATCTGATGGGTATTGCCATCCCCCATGTCGGCGCAGGAACTGGCGAGCAGCCCGATCGCGGCGAGGCCCAAGACCCGTAGTGGGGTGGTGAGGTGGTTTTTCATGTTCTCGTTGTTTGGTTCATTTCGGACAGGAAGCGGCGGTCGAGTCATTCACACTATCCTTCCGATCTTCCACCATAGACGATTCTCTTTGAGTGCGCTCCGCATAGGTTCAAAAAACCCCCGCACTTTTTCCGATGGGCGAAGATTCTTCATAGGAAGAATGCGACTATTTACTTACCCTGAAATTCGAAAGGCGACTTGGATTGGGGGTGCCAAATCCGCAACACCGCATTTCGCGGCAGCCCGCAGCCTCGGCCATCGGGCATGCTTCAATGCGAGGCGTCTGCGGGCGTGCTCTCCAAGGACGAGTCAATCGCCCACCGAGATCCCATCTCGATGTCGCCGTACATAAATCCCAGGCAGGCGCGCAGCGGATTCTTCACACCGCCGAAACGTCCCAAAGCTCAATTGAGCAAACATGGTCGACGTAGGGAGCGTGCAAGGAGGGCCATCCACCACCGCATCGCAGGCTCCGCACCCGCCGCGTAATGCTCGTACGAGGTTTTGAGGCGGATGATTACTTCGGCGGACCTTTCCCCATGGTGGGTTTCATCACTCCCGCACGGATGTCCGCTCCCGGGCTTCCCAATGGGAACGCCGCTCGACGGTACACATCCTGGAGGATCTGCGCAGTATCCAGCACGCGGTGATTAGAAGCCATCGCCCAACGGGTGATGATGCCGTTGCAATCCAACGTGCATCCCATGAACATGACTCAAGCCACTCTGCTTCCGCTCGCCCTCGCGTCCTCCGCAGCCTTCGCCGGAACGGTTTCCAGCCAATCCGCCGGCCTATCTACGACCACGGCGGTGGATGCCGCGGGGGGCTTTGAAAACGCCCGCCGCCCGATCTCGAATCCCACGCTCTTCGACCTCGCGCTGTCCACGACGAATGTCCATGCGATCGCGATGTTCCAGCGCTTGCCGGACTTCGTAAACACCACCGTGGGTCCGCTGCCGATGGGCGGCGACGTGCAGGTCTACGCGCTGCAATTCGAGATCGCCCTGAGCGAACGGCTCTCGATCGTGGCCACCAAGGACGGCTACGTGAACATCGATGCCGGGACCCGGCCGCTGTGGTCCAATGAATCGGGCTTCGCCAACCTGGCCGGCGGCCTGAAGTATGCATTCATCTACGACCCCGCTGATAGCACCGCGCTGAGCGGCACGGTCACCTTTGAGGTGCCTACTGGAAATCACGATGTCTTCCAAGGCGAAGGCGATGGCGCGGTGAACCTGATCCTTTCCGGTCTGAAGATGTGGGATCGCTTGCAGGTCGCCGCCGGAGCAGGCGTGCACCTCCCCTTGGACGGGCAGATGGCCACCACTTCATTCACCAGTGCCCATGCGAGTTACGAGACCTGCCGCTGGTTTATTCCTCTGGTGGAAGTCAACTGGCACCACGTGCTGGAGGCCGGCAACGGCCGCGCGAACTTCTTCAGCCAGGCCGGCGGCGGGGTGCCGGTGGTGGCGACCTTCGAGGGCTCGGACCTGCTGAACTTCGGGGCGTCCAATGCTTCCCAAAACCGCGACTTTGTCACCGCCGCTTTCGGATTCCGCTCGCGGCTCACGGATCATCTGGATGCTGGCGCGGCGTATGAGATCCCGCTGGCCAGCAAGGGGGACGGCATCATGGATGACCGTATCACGCTCGATCTCCTGTGGCGCTTCTGAGGGACGCAAGAGACCCTTCTGCGTAGGTTGCTAGCGCCGCCCGATCCGCCGTGTCTCGCGCTGATGGACCTCGCGGCGATCAGGGCGGCACCCGCTAATTGTCGTAGCGCGCAGCGAAGCGCCTATTGCGGCCGCATGGTCCGCGCTTCACGAAAGGCGTCCACAAAAAAAGTCATGCAACGCCGGATGGCTTGTCGGAGCCGCGGAACTCGCGCCGCGGGTGGTTCATCATTTCTCGAGCGCACGCTTCACGGCGACCACCGATAGACCCGGTCCTTCCCCGGGCTCGGTCCACCGATGGAGCAAGCGACCGTCCGGGCCGATCACGGCGATAAGGTAAGAATGGGTGAAATCGATGCCATTCGGCAGCCGGTCGTAACGGACGCCCAACGCCACCGCCAGATCGAGCACCGCCTCCTCGTTTCCGGTGAGCAAGTCCCAGTAGGCTCTATCCACCTTGTGACGTTCGGCCAGCGCCTTGAGTTCGGGCACCTTGTCGTTGGCGAGAGAGACAAAGGTAAATCGGCAACGCGTGCGTTCACCTTCCCCGAGTGATTTTTCGATTCGCTGCATGTCGCCGATGATGCGCGGGCAGACACCCTTGCAGGTCGCGTAGCCGAGCGCGACCACGCGGGCTGTGCCGATGGATTTCTTCCACTCGACCTTTTCGCCTGTCTGCCTGGTCCAACTGGCATCGAGGGCATAAAGCGAACCTTCGGGCAAGGCCGCATCGGGGGGAGGCGCGGAAGGTCCTTCGGCGGAAGCAACGCACGCCGACCCTAACAGAATTGAAAGGAGCAGTGCTTTCATGGCTTTGGCTCAATTGGAGCGGGCGCATCCTTAGCTCCGCGGAAGCCGAGACCTCCGAGGCAGAAGGTTCCTTGCAAGGAAGAGCGGAGGGCGACGCGCATGAAGTCGGCGTACTCGACAGCTTTGTTGGGATCTGTGGCCGCTCCACCACAGAACAGGGGACCATCCGGTGAACCGTCAGAGCGCGATTCGCCCCCGCTCATCGAAGCGACGAAATTGCTCGTCCACTCCCATACCAGCCCGTGCAGCCCGCGGACGCCGTAGAGGTTGGCGGGCATCGTGTCGGCCGCCGGCAGGACCTCCGGCGCGGGCTTCGAATACCACGCGAGGATGTGTTTGCGGAATTCCGGATCGCCGGTCGCATCAATCTGCCGCTCGTCGGCGCGGGCGACGAATTCCCACTCATCGAGCGTCGGCAACCGCTTCCCCTGCACCTTGAGAAAGGCTCGGGCGGCGAACCAAGAGACGTTCGTCACCGGAGCCTCCGGCGCGGCCAACGGGCCGAGTTCGGAGTCGCCGGTCCAGTGACGCAGGTAGCTTTCGTCGGCGAACAGACGGTTCACCCGCGAGCGCCGCCACTCGGGGTGCTCGGTAACGAAGGCGAGATACTCGGCGTTCGTCACCTGCCGGACATCGAGGGAGAAGGTCGCGACCTGGCGCGTTTGCCCGCTTTTCTCCAATGGGCGCGCGTAGCTGCCTCCTTCGATCCTCACCATCGGCACTTCGGCTGGGGCGACCGCAAGCAAGCACCCGAACAAGAGGAGAACACGGTGAATCATTTCTTTTCCGCGCGAACTTTCGCAACGTCCTCCGGTTGCACCTCGGCGCCCTTGTTATCCCACGAGTTGAGCACGAAGGTCAGCACGTTGGCGGTGTCCTCGTCGTTGAGTGCCAGCGCGGGCATCACGCTGTTGAACTTGTTGCCGTTCACCGTGATTTCACCGGTGAGCCCGTGAACGACCGCTCCGATCGCGCGATCTACGTCGGCATTGAGGAAGTCCGATTTCGCCAGCGGCGGAAAGGCAGCGGGAATACCCTGACCCTCCGCCTGGTGACAGGCGAGGCAGTTGGCGGCGAAGACGTTCTTGCCGCGGTCCATGCGCTCCGTCTTGTTGGTCGCGGCAGCCAGCGGCTTGCCTTCTTGCGGCATGGTTTGCGGCGTGCCGCCCTCTGGCAGATAAACCATATCGTCGATCTTGCCGGAGTAGGTCGACGGTTCGGAATCGCCAGCCACCTTGATCATGCCGATCGCGCCCTTGTTGAAGGCACGCGTTAGCGCATGATCGACCAGGATCAGCGTGCCCGGCACCTCGCACTTGAACTCGAGGATCGCCGAGCCACCGGCCGGCACCATCGTGGTCTGGACGTTCTGGTTGATCATCTTGGTGCCGCCCTCGACGTACACCTTGTCGAAGATCTCGCCGATCACATGGAAGGATGACGACAAATTGGGGCCGCCGTTGCCGAAGAACACGCGGACCGTTTCCCCTTTCTTGGCGGTCATCGCCTTGTCGCCGACCATCGCGCCGACAGAACCGTTGAAGACGACGTAGTCCGGCTTTTCATCGATGGCCTTCTCCATGTCGAAGGGTTGCAAGCCCTGCTCTCCGTTGCGGCCCTTGGTGTAGAAGTCGCCCTGCACCACATAGAACTCGCGGTCCACCTTGGGCAGACCTTCCTCCGGCTCGACGTAGATCAGACCATACATCCCGTTGGCCACGTGCATGCCCACCGGCGCGACGGCACAGTGGTAAATGTAGAGTCCGGGATTCAGCACGCGGAACGAAAATGTCGAGCTGTGCCCCGGCGCGGTGAACGATGCCGCTGCACCCCCGCCTTGGCCGGTCACCGCGTGGAGGTCGATGTTGTGCGGCATCTTGCTCGTCGGGTGATTCATCAGGTGGAACTCGACGAAGTCGCCTTGGCGCACACGGATGAACTTGCCCGGCACGCAGCCGCCGAAGGTCCAGAAGGTGTAATCGACGCCGTCCGACATGCGCATCACCTTCTCGATTACCTCCAGCTTCACCACCACCTTGGTCGAATACCTCCGGGTGATCGGAGGCGGGACGCTGGGCGGATCGGTCAGCACGGCGATTTCCTCGCCGCGGATTTCGGGCGGAAGCTTGATGGTTTCATTCAAGCGGATCTCGCTTTCCGCGTAACAGGGAATCAAGGCTCCCAGTAGGCCAAGGGCGATGACGATGGGTTTCATGGCAGAAAGGTTTCGGCAGGCTTCAAGATGCGGCACCGCGGTTATTTCGGAAGTTTATTTCCGTTCTTGAGCGGATCGGAGAAGAGTTCCGCAAGATCTGCGGACTCATGTGCCTTGGCGCAGCAGCCGGGGGCAAGTTCCTCATGATTCCTTGCGCGATGGGCGCTGGGCAGCCCAATGCAAGAGATTGCCTTCTCTCTATCCGGGCAATCTGGGGCCCTGAAAAGATTGCTGGTTTTTAGAACCTTGTGGCCAAGTGGGAGCTCTGATGCTTCATTAATACTTACAATGTTGGAGGGAGATCTACCGGAACTCCAGGAGGAGGGGGACGCTCTGTTTTCCCTCGTCTTTGATCACGCTCCCCTCGGGATGGCGTTGGTCTCGCTTGATGGCCGGTGGCTCAAGGTCAATCGCGCTTTGTGCGCCCTGCTTGGGTACTCCGAGAAAGAACTTCTCGCCGCCGGGGTTCAGGAGACTACTCACCCCGACGATCGGGAGCCCGATCTAGCCAAGTTGCGCCAGCTGCGCGACGGGGAGTTCGCGACGCACGATTTTGAGACGCGCTACCTCCACCGGACCGGCAAGGTGGTGCCGGTCTTGCTGAGCGTTTCTCTGGTGAGAAGCGAGCGCGGCACGCCGCGATTTTACATTTCGCAGATCATGGACCTTAGCGCCCGCCATCGGGCCGAGGAATCGCAGGTGAAGGAGAAAATCCTTCTGGAGAGCCTGATGGAAACCAGCCCCGACCACATCTATTTCAAGGACCGGCAGAGCCGTATCATCCGGATGAACAAGATGATGGCCCGGCACCTCGGTTACGACGATGCGTCCCAAGCACTCGGGCAGACGGATTTCGACTTCTTCGATGAACCCCACGCCCGTCAGGCGTATGAGGACGAGCAGCGGATCATGATCACCGGCGAGCCCCTTCTCAATCAGGAGGAAAAGGAAGTATGGCCGGACGGGCGGGTGAGCTGGGTTTCCACCACCAAGGTTCCGCGCCGCGACGAGCAGGGGGAGATTATCGGCATCATCGGGATCTCCCGCGACATCACGGAGCAAAAACTAACAGCCGAGAAGATGCGCCACGACGAGGAGCGCTACCGGTCGCTGGTCAAGGCGACCTCCTCGATCGTCTGGACAACCGGGCCCTCGGGAGAATTCGAATCGCCTCAGCCGGCGTGGACCTCCTTCACCGGGCAGAGCTTCGAGGAACTCCGGGGCTTGGGGTGGCTGGATGCGGTGCATCCGGAAGACCGGACGCTCACGGTCAAGGCATGGTCGGAGGCACTTGCCACCCGCAGCACCTATCTGCAGCGGCACCGTCTGCGGCGGCACGACGGGGAATATCGGCACTTGTCGATCCGGGCGATCCCGCTCCTCGGCGACGACGGCGAAGTTGTCGAGTGGGTCGGCTTTCACACCGACATCACCGAGCGGGTGCATGCCGAGGCCGAGAAGGACCGCCTCAACGACGAGCTCGTCGATCTATCCCGGCGCGCGGGAATGAGCGAAGTGGCCACCAGCGTTCTGCACAACGTCGGCAACGTGCTCAACAGCGTTAACATCTCCTGTTCCATCATTACGGAAAAGGTCCGCCAATCGCGCATCGCCAGCGTGGCGAAAACCGCTGCCCTCCTGAAGGAGCACGCGGACGATATGGCGGCATTTCTAAGCGCCGATCCGCAGGGCCGGAAACTACCGGAGTTTCTGGAGAAGCTTGCCGGGCGCCTCGGCGCCGAGCAGAGCGAGGTTCTCGCTGAGGTCGATCTGCTGGACCGGAACATCGAACATATTTCCCAGATCATCGCGGTGCAGCAGAGCTACGCGAATGTCGGCGGCGTCCGGGAATCGCTGCAGGTCGCCCCCTTGGTCGAAGACGCCCTCCAGATGAACAACGTCGCGATGATGCGCCACGAGATCACCGTGATCCGCGAGTTTCACGAGGTGCCCTCCGTGGTGGCGGAGAAGCACAAGGTTTTGCAGATCCTCGTGAATCTCATCCGCAACGCGAAGCACGCGCTTACCGATGGCGGCTCGCCGGACAAGCGCCTCACGTTGAAGATCGCCTTGGGGGATCCGGACCATGTCGCGCTCAGCGTGATTGACAACGGCATCGGTATCGCCCGGGAAACCATGACCCGCATTTTCGAACATGGCTTCACCACGAAACCGGACGGCCACGGCTTCGGCCTCCACAGCGGTGCCCTGGCCGCAAAGGAAATGGGCGGTTCATTGGTCGTTCATAGCGACGGCCCTGGCACCGGCGCTACCTTCACTCTAAAGCTGCCTCTCCAAGCAAAGGGCTTCTCCTGAACACACAGGCGCGGAATCCGGAACTGACGCGTCGCCTTGGGACGTATCCGTTGCCATGACCGGCATCGATCCCGGTCTTCACCCGCACGATTCAGCCGTAATGACAGGGGCTGAAGCGTCGGCTCTCCTTGAGAGAGCTCTCTAACAAGATGGCGCGCCCGCTCAAACGGGCGGGTTTATGCCTTGGCTCCCAAGGAGTGTTCTGGATGGGTGCCGGGGAAACCCCTTGCGGGGAAATCGGGAACCTCTTTCCTAGAGCCCGGCTCTTCACGGATGCACGGAGACTCCGCGATCCGCGACAGATCCTATCATCAGGTATTGTTTTACTCACATGGTCATTCGCAAATTTCCGGGGCATGGATCATGGCTCCACGCTGTCGCCGCGTTCTTGTTTGTGGGTGTCGTCCCCGCGATAGCGGCGACGTTGCCGGGCGGCTTCGCGGAAACCCAGATCGCCAGCGGACTGAATCCCACGACGATGACCTTCGCTCCGGACGGACGGCTCTTCCTCTGCGAGAAGCAGGGGCTGCTGCGCGTGGTCGTCGATCGCACGCTGGTGCCGGCGCCGGTCCTCGATATTTCCGCGAAGGTGGATAGTTGGAACGAGCGCGGATTGCTGAGCGTTTGCTTCGATCCTGAGTTCGCCCGCAATGGCTGGATCTATGTTTACTACACGCTGAACCGAAATCCCGACGACACCCGCCACACCTCCAGCAACAACCGCGTGAGCCGCTTCACCCTGAAGGGCAACGTGGCGGACCCGAAAAGCGAAGTGGTGCTGCTGGAGCTGACCAAGCTCTCGAAGACCGGCTGGCACAATGGCGGCGGCCTTGCCTTCGGGAAGGACGGCAAGCTCTACATCGGCACGGGCGAAAACGCCAACGGCGGCTACGCGCAAGACAGCAGCAACCTCCTCGGCAAATTGCTGCGCATCAACAAGGACGGCTCAATCCCGAAGGACAATCCCAACCATAAGGAATACAAGGACGACAACCGGGCGATCGTCGCGCTGGGGCTGCGCAATGCCTTCAACCTCTCCGTCCAACGGGATACCGGCCTGCTCTATCTCAGCATGGTGGGCGCGAACTACGAGGAGATCGACAGCTACAATACGGCTGCCGTACCCGTTGGCTTGAACTATGGCTGGCCAGGCATCGATGGGCCGCGCCGGAACCAAGCGGAGCCAGTGGGATATCAGGAGCCGGTGCACGCCTACGACCATGGCCGCGGCGATGCCACCGCGCTGTGTGGCGGTGATTTCTACAACCCCGAGAAGCCCGGGACCGACGCGTTCCCTCCGGAGTACACCGGGCGATTCTTCTTCGCCGACTACAAGGGCTGGATCAAATCGATCGATCCCGCCAAGCCGGAGGCTCGCGACGATTTCGCGGCCAAGATCGATCGTCCGATCGATGTCGATACGGCTCCGGATGGCACACTATGGTACATCGCCCGCGCGGGGAAACCGGGTGGGTCGGACGAGGCGAACAGCGCGAGCATCAACGGCTCGCTGTGGCGGGTGCGCTGGACTGGCGGCGGCCAGCCAACGAAACTCGCGTTTATCCAGCAACCGACCCATGCCAATGTCGGGACGCCAATCGGGGTGGTGAAGGTGGCGCTCCAAGACTCGAGCGGCAATACGGTCAGCTCGGCGAATGATACCATCACCCTGACGCTCGATGGAAGTTCATCGCCGGGCGTGCTTATGGGTAAGACGGAGATCGTGGCGGTCAAGGGAGTGGCCATCGTTCCCTCGCTCGCTATCGGCAAGCCCGGCCGCGGCTACACTCTGCGCGCCAGCACCGGCAGCCTGACTCCGGTGAGCAGCACCGCTTTCGACATCGCGAATCAACTTGCGACACCCGAGATCACGCCGCCCTCAGGCAGCTTCACCGGTCCGGTGTGGGTGCGGATCTCCAGCGCAGTGCCGGGAGCGACCCTTCGCTTCAGCACCGATGGCAAGGATCCCGACGCGAATTCCGCGGTCTACACCGGGCCCTTCCAGATCACCGCCGGTCAAACGATCAAGGCTATCGCCCAGAGGAACAGCGTGACCGATAGCGCCGTCGCGAGCGCCAGCATTGCAATCACCGGCAACACGGCCTACGGGTTTGACACCCGCCCCCCGATCAGCGGCCTCAAGCTCCCGGCTACCGAGGCGGAAGGCTTGCCTGCCACCTTGTCGGCGACCGGTATCTTCATCGATAGGAACCTCACGCCCAAGGCCGGGATCGTGCCTTACTCGCTCAATACACCTTCCTGGGCGGACCATGCGGAAATGCAGCGCTGGCTCGTCCTGCCTGACTCGGCGAGAATCGGCTTCTCCCCCACCGGGGAATACACATGGCCGGGTGGGACCGTTTTCATCCAGCACTTTGAAATGGTGACGAACCAAGCGACCGGTGCCCGCCGCCGGCTCGAGACCCGCCTCCTGGTGCTGGATGCGACCGGAATCTTCGGCTACGGCGCGACCTATCGCTGGCGTGCCGACAACAGCGACGCGGACCTGGTCGATGTAGGAGGTCAGGACGAGGTGTTGAAGATCACCGATGCTTCCGGTGCGACCCGTGATCAAACTTGGAACTATCCCGCGCGTGCCCTGTGTTTCATGTGCCATACCCCCAATGCGGGTTTCGTGCTCGGACCGAAGACCCGGCAGCTCAACGGCAGCCAGACCTATCCCGGCGGCCGCACCGACAACCAACTTCGCACGTGGAACTACTTGCAGATGTTCACCCCTGGCGTGGAGGAAAGTGCCATCAAGAGCTACTCGAAGACTTGCAGGATCGATGATGGCACGGCCTCGCTGGAAGACCGGGTGCGCTCGTATCTCGATGTGAACTGCGCCGCGTGCCATCGCCCGGGTGGGACCGGTGCCCTGTGGGATAGCCGCTTCGATACGCCCTTGGCCAAGCAAAACATCATCAACGGCGAACTGCGGGACACGATGGGCATCGCCAATGCGAAGATCGTGGCCCCGGGTGATCCCGCACGCTCGATGATGCATGTCCGAATGGCTTCCACCACGGTGGGCCCGCAGATGCCGCCGCTGACCCGGAACGTCGTCGATACCGTTGCCCTCGACGTCCTGAGCCAGTGGATCCGCGCCAACGCAGAGGCACCCTGAAGCAAGGTCCGGAAGGTCTATTTTTCCCGGCGGAGTCCATCGCTTGAACTGCCATCTCACTCCAGCAGATGGAGCAGCGCCTTCTGATCGGTCGCGTGACGGGTTGCGGTTTCCAAGTCGATGGTTCCCTTGCGAACGAGGGACGCCAAGGAGCGTTCGAGAGTGACCATGCCCTCTTCGCTTCCCGTTAACATGGCATTCCGCAGGTAGTGATCGTGACCCTCCCGGATGCCGGTGGCGACGGCGGGCGTGACGATCAGTCTTTCCAAAGCGGGGATCAGCCCTCTGCTGCGGGTCGGGATCAGGCGTTGCGACACCACCGCGCGAAGCGACGACGCCAATTGAACCCGGATGTGCTGTTGTTGATGCCCCGGAAAGACGTCGACGATGCGATTCACCGCGGAACTGGCACTGCCGGAGTGAAGGGTCGCTAGGACGAGATGCCCCGTCTCAGCCGCGGTGAGGGCGGCGGAGATCGTCGCAAGGTCCCGCAGCTCTCCTAACAGAATGACGTCCGGGTTCTCACGCAAGGCCGCGCGCAGGCCGGCACTGAAACTTTCGACGTCAGATCCCACCTCCCGCTGGTGAATGAGGCACTGGATCTCGCGATGCTGGAACTCGATCGGATCCTCGATGGTGATCATGTGGCGTGCACGCGTGTGATTGAGGTGATCGACCAGTGCGGCAAGGGTCGTTGATTTCCCCGAGCCCGAGGTGCCGGTCACCAGCACCAGGCCACCGGGAAACGAGACCAACTCGAGCAGGGATTCGGGGAGATTTAGTTCGGCGAGCGGCGGAATGCGCTGGCGGATGGGGCGAAGCGCGGCGGCCACTCCATCGAGATGGCGGAAAACATTGATCCGGAAACGACAGCTGCCTCCCGAGAGCTCCCAGCGCACGGCAAAATCGGCGCTACCGGTGCGCTCGAACTCGCGCTTCGAAGCCTCGTCGGGGATCAACTGCAGGATCTGCGCGGCCTCGGGCGGACTGGCGTCGATGCGGGAAATGACGCCCTTCCTGCGCACCCGCGGCGGCTTTCCGGACGAGAGGAAAATGTCGGACGTCTCGCCGGAGACGGCTTGATCGATGGTGGCAAGCAAGTCCAGACCGGCCTGAGCGGGCGGCAGGACCGGGGAAGGGGATGCGGGCGATAGCGCCGGGGCCGCCAAGCTGGTCCCCAGCGCATCCACGGCTGGGGCATGAGTCACGGGATGCGGGGCACCCAAGGTATGGACATCGATCCGGCACTCGGGTCCGGAGGCTTGGATGTGGTAACCAAACTCGGATCCATCCACGGCGTGGAAGGTTCCCTCGCGTCGCGCGTCGCCGCTATCCTCCGAGGGTTCCTGGCCCGTGATCTCCCGCCGGATCCGCCCCAGGATATCGCCGCGAAGCGCGGGCATCGAAAGCTCGATCGTTTCGCCCGCTTTCAAGAGGAAGGGCACGGCGTCCGAAACTAGCACCAGCCGCTCGGCACGCTTCTCCACCATCAGTTTTAGGAATGTGTCGATGACCGCCATTTCGCCGATGTGTTGTCGCTATCCCGGTTCCAATGCCGCCCGAGCCACGATTTGTCTCCGGAAGCGGCCGGAGGGAGGGCGTAATTAGGCCTCTTCTTTCGCAAGGAACGATGCCGGATACTCCAATGTGGATGTCGCCCGTTTCCATCTCCACGCGATCGCGACCATCCATACCCCGAGATAGAGCAACAGGATCAGCCAGTGGGGGAGAGTGAGGACCTGCCGTGTGACCGCCTTCTCCTGAAAAGTCAGTCGCTCGGGATGCAAGCCGGGTGTCGGAATCCCTTCAGCCGACGAGCTCATCGGGAGACGATCGAAGTGCGGGCCGTTCGTCACGGTCATCCGGCCATCGGCGACCTCGGGGCCTGTCCATCCGATCTGCAGGGCACCCCTGAAATGGATCGCGGAATCGTGCACGTGCCACGCGAGATCGCCTCTTCTCAAGGTGTAGGTGCGGAATCCAATTTCCGACCGCCAGTGGTAGGAATCCCACCATGCCCACAGGAGAAAGATCAGCCCCGGCAAGCCGAGCCAGAAGATGAGCGAGCGGGAAAAGCGGAAGCGCATCGGGGATGCTACTTGGCGATCGGCGGGAAAGGTTCGTCCCCTCGGTTGCGATTCGAGGGAGTCAGCTTGGAGAGACAGAATGTGCTGAGTCCTAACAAGAGCCACTCGATGCCATCGGCCCAGACTTCGACCAGCGCGAGATCGTGCGGGTTCCGCAGATTGCCCGCCCTGAAGAGGGCAAAAATGAAATGGCTGATCGGGATCATCGCGAACCAACGCCAAGCCATTTGCAACGAACCGGGGCTGGCGAATCTAGCCCCGTTGGCGGTGAGGTAGATCAATGCAAGGAGGTAGGCGATGAAGATCCAGTTCACGGGTACAAGGGGGTTATCCCGATGATTTATAGCACCTTGGACCTCGTTCGCTCAAGAACGAATCAAAGTGCCGCGCCGTTGCTTGCCGCCGCCGCCAAAGGGGAACGGCGCGGGAATCTCAAACGCCGCAGCAGCGGACGCTCAATCCACAGATGGAAGACGGAGGCGGTGAGGATGCTTGCGATGACGGCCAGCCATGCGACCGCGCTCGCCCCGAGCCTCGGGACCATGCCGGTGATTTCACCCGCTTTCCAGACGGCCGAGAGCACGGGCGTGTGGAGGAGATAGAGCGAGTAGGAGGCATCGCCGAGGAAGACGATGAAGCCGCGGAAGAGTGATTCACTTTGCTTCTGCAAGGCAGCGAGCTTCCTGCCCGCCGAGCCGAGGACGATGAGAAGGGAACTCAAGCCAAAGCCGAGCACGCGTTGCTCGACGACTTCCGCGGAGAGGACGGAGGGATTGAAGAGCAGGAAGGCGAAGAGACCACAGCCGGTGGTCAGCAGGATGTTCCAGAGGTAGGCCGGCGCTTTCTTTGCGGCACTGCGTCCGATCAACCATGCGGCGAAGCAGCCGAGCGCGAACTCCAGATTCAGCGGGGAGAAGGCGACGCGGAACCACGGGTTCTCCAGCAGATGATCATCGCCCGATGTCACGGCGAGTACCGCCATGGCCGCGATCCACAGCGCCACGATGACCTTGAAGACGATGCCCCTTTTCGCAATCAGACCCGCGAAGAGCAGGTAGAACCAAAGCTCGTGCGTGAGCGTCCAGCCGACGAAGAGGATGGGCCCCGGATTCATCGGTAGGAGCAACAGGGAGCTGGCGATGACCTTCGGGTCCGTGCCATTCGGGATGCCGTAGGCGGGGATCAGGAAGTAGAGCGGCAGGATCGCCAGCGTTACGATCCAGTAGATGGGGAAAACCCTCGCGAGACGGCGCCAGCCATACTCGGCGAGCTTGTCCGGTTGGCCGAATTCGCGGGCATGGCGGTGGAAGATGATGAAGCCGCTGAGGACGAAGAAGAAGTCCACGCCCGCGGAGCCGGCATGGAAGTAGTTTTCCGCGAAGCTGCCGCCGTCATTCAGCTTCACGAGCGAGGTCGCATGGTGCAAGACCACGAGCAAAGCCGCCACGCCGCGGCCGATCTGCAGCGAGTCGATCCTGTCAGCTTGGCGAGTTCCGCTCACTGGGGCTGACCTTTGCGGTTTGAGGCGCTGATCGCAAGCGTTGCCGTGCTGGGACCGCGGAACTCCAGTTCCGCCGAGCGAAGGCAGAAGCTGTCGAACTCATTCCCAGAAGAGGATGACAAGTGATGCGAGATCTCTCCCTGCCTTTTCCTGATTTGGGAACCGAAGGACCCATTCTGCGGAACTGGAGTTCCGCGATCCCGGGAGCAAAGCACGAAAAAGGCGGAGGGTTTCCCCTCCGCCTTCACTGGTGATCTATCGGAGCGCTCAGGCTTCCTTGCCGCAGCACTGCTTGTACTTCTTCCCGGAGCCACAGGGGCAGGGGGCATTGCGGCCCATCTGGTCGATGTCGAAGCTCGGCGGGCGGCGTTTGGGCAGGTTCAGCTTGATCTCGCCAGCGCTGCCTTCCTCGATGAGGACACTCCCGGAGTTCCCGGTGGCGGCGACGTTGGCACGGCTGATCGGCTGCTGTTCCGCGCTCTGAAGCTGCTGCGGCATGCCGTGGAGCTGGCGAAGGATGGCCTCGAGGTTGCCAGCGGAGCGGAAGAGGTTCTGCAGCGCTTCCTGCTCGATGTTCGCCATCAGTCTCTCGAAGAGTTCGTAGGCCTCGACCTTGTATTCGATGAGCGGATCCTTCTGGCCTTGGGCGCGGAGGTGAACGCCTTCGCGCAGGGCGTCCATGTTGTAAAGGTGCGCCTGCCACTGGCGGTCGATCGCGGCGAGCATCATGCGGCGCTCCTCCATTTCGAGGATTTCCGGCGGAAGCCCATCGACCCGCGTCTCGTAGGTCTCCTTCACGCGCTTCATGAGGAAGTTCGCGATGTCCTCCGCGGACTTGTTGGTAAGATCGAGATCTTCCGAACCGAAGCGGATCGGCAGGGTGGCATTCACCCAATGGATCAGCTCGTTGTAGTCGGGATTCGAGTCGTCGCGCTCGGCGAGGAAGCTTTCGACCTTTTGCGGGATGACCTTTTCGATGATCTCGTTGACCAGGTCGCGCGGTTGCTCGGTGGAGAGCACTTCGTTGCGATAGCCGTAGACGACCTCGCGCTGTTTGTTCATCACGTCGTCAAACTCCAGCACCCGTTTGCGCCAGGTATAGTTGCGTTGCTCGACGCGCTTCTGCGCGGTTTCGACCGACTTGTTCAGCCAGGAATGCTCGAGGGCCTCGCCCTCCTGCATGCCGAAGCGCTCCATCATCGAAGTCATGCGGTCTGCGGCGGCGAAATTCCGCATCAGGTCGTCTTCGAAGGAGATGTAGAACTGGCTCAGCCCCGGGTCTCCCTGACGGGCGCAACGGCCACGGAGCTGGCGGTCCACACGGCGGGATTCGTAGCGCTCCGTGCCGATGACGAAGAGGCCGCCGAGATCGGCGACGCCTTCACCCAGCTTGATGTCGGTGCCGCGGCCTGCCATGTTGGTGGAGACCACCACCGCGCCGCGCTGACCGGCATTCGCGACGATCTCGGCCTCCTGGCGGTGATACTTCGCATTGAGCACGGTGTGCGGGATCTTGCTCCGCTTGAGCATGCGGGAAACGGTTTCGGAGGCTTCCACGGAAGCCGTGCCGACAAGCACCGGCTGGCCCTTGCCGTGGGCTTCCTCGATCTTCTTGATGACCGCGTTGTATTTCTCGCGGCGGGTCTTGAAGACCTGGTCGTTGAGATCCTTGCGCTGGTTCGGCCGGTTGGTGGGAATCGGCAGCACGTCCAGCCGGTAGATGTCGGCGAACTCGGCGGCCTCGGTTTCGGCGGTGCCGGTCATGCCCGCCAGCTTCTCGTAAAGGCGGAAGTAGTTCTGGATGGTGATGGTCGCGAAGGTCTGGGTCTCCTTTTCGATGGCGACGCCTTCCTTGGCCTCGACGGCCTGGTGGAGGCCATCCGACCAGCGGCGGCCCGGCATCTCGCGGCCGGTGTTTTCATCGACGATGATGACCTTGTCATCCTTCACCACGTACTGGACGTCCTTTTCATAGACGCAGTAAGCCTTCAGAAGCTGGGAGATGTTGTGCATCTTCTCCGCCTGCGAATCGAGCTTCTGCTGGAGCAGATCCTTGCGCTCGGCGCGCAGCTCGTCGGTAAGCTTCACGTCGGAATCGATGTCGGCGAAGAGGGTGCCGATGTCCGGAAGCACGAAGGCATCCGGATCGCCGGGAGCGAGGAACTCGCGGCCCTTTTCCATGAGGTCGGAGTCATGGCTCTTTTCATCGATGGTGAAGTAGAGTTCTTCCTTCAGCTGGAAGAGCTCCTTCTTCTGTGCATCCTGGTAGAAGGAAAGTTCGGTCTTCTCCAGCAGTCGGCGGATGTCCGGCTCCTGCATCATGCGCATGAGCTGGCGGTTGCGCGGCTGGCCGAGCTTCACCTTGAAGAGCGCGCGCCCCGCGGACTCCATGTCGCCGGCTTCCTGGAACTTCTTCGCCTCGGACATCAACTCGTTGCAGAGGTGGGTCTGCTGACGCACGATCTGCTCCACCAGCGGCTTGTACTTGTCGAACTGGTGGCTGGAGACGGAGGACGGGCCGGAAATGATGAGCGGCGTGCGCGCTTCATCGATGAGAATGGAGTCCACTTCGTCGATCACCGCGAAGTAGTGGCCACGCTGCACCTGCTCGTCCCGGGTGGACGCCATGCCGTTGTCGCGCAGGTAGTCGAAGCCGAACTCCGAATTCGTCCCGTAGGTGATATCGCAAGCGTAGTGCTGGCGGCGGTCCCACGGCGGCATCTGGTTCTGGATACAGCCGATGGTCAGGCCGAGGAACTTGAAAAGGGAACCCATCCACTCCGAGTCGCGGCGGGCGAGGTAGTCGTTCACCGTGATCACGTGAACGCCCATTCCGGTGAGGGCATTCAGGTAAGTGGGAAGGGTGGCCACGAGGGTCTTGCCTTCACCCGTCATCATTTCCGCGATCATCCCGCGGTGCAGGGCGATGCCACCGACCAACTGGGTGTCGAAGTGCACCATTTCCCACTTCAGCGGCTGGTCGCAGACGTCGATGGTGCTTCCACACATGCGGCGCGCGCCATTCTTCACCACGGCGTAGGCTTCCGGTAGGATCTGCTCGAGGTACTTGGCACGGGCCGGGATGAACTCCATCTCGATCTCGTGGAAAGCGGCCTTCGCGGCCTCGATGGAGGCGAGGGTCGGCTCGACCTTCCCCGGCAGGGAGGGGAACTCGTCCCGCAGGCGGCCCAAACGCTCGTTCATGTACTCCGCCGCCTCGGCCAGACCGGCGGCTTCCATGCGCTCAAGCTGCGGCTTGGTGGCCACGTGGAGCTCATGGTACCGGGAAAGATGGGCCTGCCATTTGGCAGTCATTTCCCGCAGCTTTTCCTCGGGTTCCCGTTGCAGGGCCTCCTCAATTTCCTTGATGCGCTCGACGGTCGGGCGAATGCGGCGGATTTCTCGCTGATTCTTTGAGCCGACGATTTTCTGAAGGATCCACTTGATCATTTGAAGGGCAGGTAGGGAGCCGGGGTTGCAGCCGGGGCGCACGCAATACACGCGGATTGCCTGGGACGCAAGCGGCGCGGCGGGGTGGTTTTTTCCGCGGTTTGTAGTCGCCGTAGGGGTTTTCACTACGGCGGCCAACGAATCGCCGTCGGGTCAAATCTTCATCGCATTGAATCCGCCGTCCACCACCATCTCGCTGCCGGTGATGAAGCCGCCGGCCTTGTTCGAGGCGAGGAGCAGGGTGGCGCCGATCAGGTCGTCCGGGCTGCCGAAGCGGCTCATCGGGGTCTGGCGGAGAATGTCAAGCACGCGGCTCTCATCCAGCACCTTGCGGTTTTGCTCGGCCGGGAAGAAGCCGGGGACCAGCGTGTTGACGCGGATCGAATACTCGGCCCATTCGCGGGCGAGGTTTTTCGAGAGATTGTGCACCGCCGCCTTGCTGGCGGAGTAGGTGAAGACGCGGGAAAGCGGCACCAGCCCGGACATGGAGCCGAGGTTGATGATCGAGGCCGGCACGCCCTGTTCGATGAAGTATTTCCCGAAGACCTGGCAGGTGCGGAAGACGGCCGTCAGGTTCGTGTCGATGATGCGCTGGAATTCCTCCTCCTGGATCTCAAGGAAAGGGGTGGGGGCGTTGATGCCGGCACCGTTGATCAGGATGTCCACGCGGCCGGAGCGCTCGACCACTTGGTCCACAAGCTCCTGCAGCGAGTCGCGGGACGTGACATCCGCGGACATGAAATAGCCCTTGCCGCCGAATTCCTCGATTTCAGCCAGCTTGCGCTCCGCTTTTTCGCGGATGCGGCCGACGAGAACGACCTCGGCTCCGGCGTGAGCCAATCCCTGGGCCATGCAGCCGCACAGTTCCCCGGTGCCGCCGATCACGACAGCGGTTTGTCCCTCGAGTCCGAACAAGTCTTTGAAAAACGCTGCGGTTTGCATGGGGCTGAATTCTGTTGGAAACAGAGGCGGCGGCAAGTGGAATGATGGCCAGCATTGCGGCCCTCAGATTTCCAATTCCCGGGCCTGGAGCCGGCCGAAGCGCCGCATGAGCAGCCCGTCCCGGGGGGCAAAAATCCATGCGATGATGAAAAGAACGCCTGCCGCAAAGGCCATCATGCCGGATGTGGTGGTGCTCTCGAAGCCGACCAGAGGCGGCAGCAACAGGGCACTCAGGTGGCCGAGCACGGCGGACGTCGCGGCCAGTAGCACTCCCAGCAGCAGCATCGGCAGGAGCCGCCGCGTGAGCAATTGCGCGGTGGCGGCGGGCACGATGAGCATGGCGATGACGATGATGCTGCCGACGGATTCGAAGGCGGCAACCGTGGTCACCGCGACCATGGTCATCAGCAAGTAGTGGAGAAAGGCCGAAGAGAACCCCAGTGTCTCCGCCAAGGCGGGATCGAATGCGCTCAACTTCAGCTCTTTATAGAGCAGGACGATGATGCCTGCGTTGAGCAGCAGGACTGTTCCATTGACGGCCGCCGCCCGCGGGATTTCGAAGGTGCCGATCCGGACGGTATCCAGAGGGGTGAATTCGATCGCACCGTAGAGGACGCAGCCCGGATCCAGATCCACATGATCGGCGGCTTGGACGATCAGGACGAGCCCGACCGCGAACAAGGTCGTGAACACCACGCCCATGGCGGCCCCGCGATCGACATTTGCGAAGCGGCCAATCCACTGCGTGAAAACCGCGGTCAGCACCCCGGTGACGGCGGCTCCCAGGAACATCGGCAGGCTGGCGCGGCTGCCGCCGACGAGGAAAGCGATGGCCAGACCGGGAAGGACGGCATGGCTGATGGCGTCTCCCATCATGCTCATTTTCCGCAGCACGAGGAAACACCCCGGCAGGGCGCAGGCCATCGCGCAAAGTACGCCGGTGACGACGATCCAAGTGTCGATGGAGGTCCAGTTCATATGCGGTGGGGGCTCAGGGGAACTTGGACGCGGGTGGCAAGCTCGGCCTCGAGGGCGCGGACCATCTCGGAACCCAGGATGTGCTCCACCATGTCGGCATCCCGGTCCACATGGCTGGGAGCGATGTCCGCGTGGCGGATGAGATAAAGTTCCCACAAGCGGTGGTTGCGGGTGATGCGGGCGGCCTCCCCGAAGCCGGATTCGGAAAGATGGACGATGGACCGGTCCGGCGTGGGTTCCAGATGGTCCTCACCACGGGCTTGGGCAAGCAACCGGGAGAGCTGGTGCGGGGTCCAACTCCGGTGCTCCATCAGGGATTCGCGCAATATGGGGCCATTTACCGGCGGCCGTGACTTTGATTCCAGGATCTCATAGGCGGCCCGAAGCAAGTGCTGGCGGCCCATGCGGCGCTGGAGGCGGCGGTGATCGATGAACTTCGGGACGACGCCCCGCGCGGTGCCGAATAGCATGCTCACGATGAAGATCGAGGCCGCGGTAAGGACAATCAGGGCACCCGCCGGCAGGTCGGCGAGCAAGGCGCTCACCGAGGAACCGAGCCAGCCGCTGATCCCGCCGATCACGCCGGAAAGGATCAACATCACCGGCAGGCGCTCCGTCCAGAACCGCGCCGCTGCCGCGGGGATGATGAGGAAGGCGATTACGAGAATCAGCCCGACGGCTTGCAGGCCGACCACGGTGACCGCGGTGACAAGGGCCAGCAGGATGCCATCCAGCAACAGCACCGGCCAGCCCTCCGAAGCGGCGAAGGCCTGGTCGAAACAGAGCAGCGTGAGTTCCTTAAGAAGAAAGATCACCGCGATGGCGCAGAGGGTGGAGACCACGGCGATGACGGTGAAGTCTCCGGCGACCATGGATGCCGTCTTCCCGTAGATGAAGGATTCCAGGCCGGCGGCATTCGGCAAGCTCTGGACCATCCGGAGGATCGCGGTGCCGGCACCGAAGAACACGCTGAGCACGAAGCCCATCGCCACGTCATCGCGGAGCCGGGTGGTGCGGATGATTGCGAGCATCACCGCCACACCGGCCAAGCCGGAGATCGTGGCCCCGGTGAGGAGGATGCCGAGGCTTTTGCCGCCGCCAGCCATGGTGGTGCCCAAGGCGAATGCGATGCCGATGCCGGGAAGCGTCGCATGGGAGAGCACATCGCCCATCAGCGAGCGTTTCCGCAGGAGCAGGAAGGCGCCGACCAATCCGGCCCCGATGCCAAGCAGCGTGGTCGCCAGCACCACGAGGCGCGTGTTGTAGCTATCCAGCAGCAGCACTTCCCGGAACTCGTGGATGGAAGGGAGTCCGCTCATGGCGACTAGCGGCGGCGAAGGGCTTCCGCGGCGTGATCGAGCAAGGAGAGGCGACCGCCGTAGGTCTTCTTGAGGTTTTCGTCGGTGAAGACTTCATGGGTCGGGCCGGAGGCGACCACCCGCATGTTCAGCATGACCACCCAATCGAAGTACTGCGCCACCGTCGCGAGATCGTGGTGCACCACCAGGCAGGTGCGGCCGCGCTGGCGGAGTTCCTTGAGGAGTTCGATGATCGCTTGCTCCGTGGCGGCATCGACCGCCGCGAAGGGCTCGTCCATGAAATAGATCTTCGCGTCCTGGGCCAGGGCACGGGCGAGGAAGACGCGCTGCTGCTGGCCGCCGGAAAGCTGGCTGATCTGCCGCTGGGCGAGGTGGGCGATGCCAACCTTGTCGAGGGCAGCCATGGCGGCGGCCCGCTGCTTCTTCCCGACCCGGCGCAGCCAGCCGAGGCTGCGGTAGGTGCCCATCGCGACCACATCGAGCGCGGAGACCGGGAAATCCCAGTCCACGCTTTCCCGCTGGGGGACGTAGGCGACGAGGTGGCGGTTCTCCCGATAGGGTTGGCCGTAGATGTGCACCCAGCCGGAGGTCTTCGGAATCAGATCGAGGCAAGCCTTGATCAAGGTGCTCTTGCCCGCACCGTTCGGCCCCACGATGCCCACCAGCTTACCCTCGGGGATGTTCAACTCCACATCCCAGACGACCGGCTTGCGCTGGTAGGCGACAGTCAGGTCGTGGATGGTGAGAGGGTAGTCGGGTGGGTGTTCGTGGTGCATGGACCGGATTCAGAAGCGGACGGTGAAGCCGGAGAAGAGGCCGATGTCTTCGGCGTCGTCATTGAGACCGACTTGGGTGCCGCAGTCTAGCATGAGGTTGGAGTTGATCGAGTAGGTGATGCCGCCCGAAGCGTAGGCTTCGTAGCGATCTTCGCCAAGGACGCCCACGTATTCGACGAAACAGCCCCACTTCTCCGTGAGATCGAAACCGAGGACGGCGGTATGGACAAACTCGAAATCGTAGGTGCCGGTGCCGTCATCGACGTAGTCGAGTTCCGCCATCAAGCCGAGGCCGAGGCCTTCGCGGAGATCCACGGAGAAGGGGACGATGAGGCCGCCCTCCCACTTGTCATTGCTGAGCGAAGTGCCGGTCGGGACCTTCACGAAGGGGAAGAGCGCGAGGGCGGTGCTGCCGCCGTCATTGCCCCAGAGGTTCCATTTGTAGCGGAGTGTCACGTCGCCGAAGCCCTCGGAGTCACCCACCGGGCCGGCGTTGTTTTCCCAAGTGTAGGAATCGAAGACGATCTGGAGGTCGGTGCAGTCGGTGAGCCCGAGTTTGAAGTTCGTGGCCATCGCGGTGTACACGTCGTCCCGGCCTTCGCGGCGCCAGTCGAAGAGGCTGGCCTCGATCTGGATGTGTCCGGCATCGACGGTGATCGCGCTTTCCGTGGTATCGGGGCGGTCCGGGGAGAGGTCCCGGAGCTGGTCCGCGGGCACGGGGTCGAAGAGGTTGTGGGCGGCGGCTGGCAGACCTGTTAGAAGGAGGGCGGCGGAGGCTTGGAGGAGTGCGGATCTCATGCTTTATCGGAAATGGGGAAGTCAGCGCAGCTTGCCGTTCAGGCCTTTCTCGGGGGCGGTGCCGCCGAGCGCGCGGGTGATCAGCGTGACATTGTGATCGATCATGCCGATGTAGGTGCCTTCGTAGGTGCCGGCGGCACCCATGGCGTCGGAAAAGAGCTCGCCGCCGATCTTTACCTGATGACCTTTGGCGTGGGCTCCTTCGACCAGGGCTTCGACGGATTTGCGGGGCACGGAGCTTTCCACGAACACGGCGGGGATCTGTCGGGCGACGATGAAATCGACGAGTTCGTTGATGTCCTTTAGCCCCGCTTCAGATTCGGTGCTGATGCCTTGGATACCCCGGACTTCAAGGCCGTAGGCGCGGGCCATGTAGTTGAAGGCATCGTGCGCGGTCACCAGGACACGCTGCTTTTCAGGGATGCTCGCCAGGCTTGTACGGGCGTAGTCATCGAGCTTCTTCAGTTCGGCGGTGTAGGCGGTCGCACGCTCCTTGTAGGTGCTGGCGTTCGCGGGATCAAACTTCGCGAGGGATTCCGAAATGTCCCCGGCGGCTTTGCTCCAGCCCGAGACATCCATCCAGACGTGGGGATCGTAATGCTCGGCCGTATCGGTCATCACATAGCCGCCTTGGTTGAGGATCGTATCGGTAACGGCATGGACCGGCTTTCCGCTGGCGGCGATCTTCACGAAGATATCGGTCATCTTTCCCTCCAGCATCAGGCCGTTGTAGAACACGATGTCCGCGGCCTGCAGCTTCTTCACGTCGGACGCGGTGGGCTTGTAGAGGTGAGGATCGACGCCCTCACCAATGAGATTTTCCACCTTCATCCGGTCGCCGCCGACTTGGCTGACCACGTCGCCGATCATGGCCACGGTGGTGACGACGGTTGTGGTCGGTTGCTTGCCGCCGGTTTCAGCCGGGGTGGACTTTCCGCAGGAGGCGAGCAGGAAACCGCCCAGCAGGGCGGAGGCGAGAGCGAGGGGGCGAGGTAGGCCGGACATGTGGGTAATTCAAGCGATGGATTTTGAGGAGTCAAAAAGAAAATGGCGAAAACTCAAAAATGGAGCTTTGATGCTGCTGGAGCATGGTAAGAAAAGTCGTAGCCACTCCTTGTCGCGCCGCGCTCCGCTCGCGCCCTGCTTCGATGTTCGCCCCAGCGGGGCCCACCGGTGGAAGTGGATGATGGAAACTCCCCCATGGCATGCTGTCGCCCATGCCTACATTGAAAAAAATCCCCCGGCGGGCGCTGCCCGGCAAACCAGCCAACCCCGATGACACCCCCCCGGGAGTATGAAAGGTTCACCTGTTCCTCACCTGCTTATCAGGTGAGAACAGGTGAAAAAGCGGGACTGCGGATCTTCCGATCCGCTTGCACGGCCCCTGAGGTTCGGCGGAGGGCATGAGGCGAGCTTTTCTCGACTTTGATCCCTCGAAATCCAAGATCGCCGCAGATGCCATCCAGCACGGTTGAAGACTATTTGAAGGCGATCCACCGCTTGTCGGAAACGGGTCCGGAGGGGGAGCTTGTGGCCGTGGGGAAGGTGGCATCGCATCTGGGCCTCACCCCTGGCACGGCCACCACGATGATGAAGCATCTGGAGAAGGAGGGCTACGTGGATTACTCCCCGCGAAAGGGGGTGGTCCTGACCCATCGCGGCCATCGCGCCGCCAAGCAGGTGTTGCGCCGCCACCGGCTGATCGAGCTCTTCCTCGTGGAGGTGATGAAGCTCGACTGGTCCGAAGTCCATGAAGAGGCCGAGATCCTCGAACACGCGTTTTCCGACCGCTTGGTGGAACGGATCGATGAAATGCTCGGCCGGCCCGCGCATGATCCTCACGGAGACCCGATTCCGGATGCCCAGGGCGTTGTCACACAAGATGCCGATCTACGTTCTCTCAGCAGCTGCGACGTGGGAACGTATCGGCTTGTGCGCGTCACCCGCCACGAACCGGGCTTCCTGCTCTGGCTGCAAGAGCGCGGCCTGCGTCCTGGCGTGGAGCTCGTTGTAAAAGATCACGATGGGATGGCCGGGATTTCCACGCTGAAAGTCGGCGAGGCTGCGGAACTCGTCACGGTAGGGGAGGCGGTGGCGTCATCACTGCTGGTGCGATAATCCGGGAAGTCGAATTCCAGTCGGCCGATGGGAACCTTCTACACTCAACTGTGGATCACCGATTCCAGCACACAGGCGTGTGCGGAGCTGATGAAGAGCTTGGGGCGGCGGACGGTGATCGGGCCGTCTCACCGGCACCTGACTCCCATCTTTGATGCTGCTTCCGACGAGCAGGACTTGGGAGAGATCGATAGCCTCGCCATGACCGCGTCGTCGGAAATGGGGAATTGGGCGATAGGGATCTTGAATCACGACAACTCGCAGCTGGTTTTCCGGATCTTCCACAAGGGGGTGGAGCGGCACCACATGCAGGCGGGCTTCTTTGGAGCTTTCGATACCTCGGGAAGCCGGGATCTTTGTTCGGCCTTCAATCCGAGGGCCTCGGAACTTTTCATCGCCCTTGCGATGATGCGGCCACGGCTTTTTCAGAGCGGGAGGCATGCGAGGCTCGCGAGGATTCTCGATATTCCGCGATGGAGCCTGGGAGTAGGATATCGCTACATCCAGCGCGGGGAATACGACCATCTCCCTGAAGCCGCAGGATTCCTTCGCACCTGAGCGAAACGAAACCGCCATCTGGTCTGTTCTTGTCTCATTGGTAAACCGCGTTTGAAAGAAGGGGCGCGGGAAGAACGTAGCGGCCCGGCCCCCCTTGAAATGGTGCCGCATGCTTGGCGGCACTCAGGGCTGATTGGAAGGACAGATGATGAAGCAGATTTCAAAGAAAGCTTGGATGATGGGGATAAGTGCGCTGCCGCTGACGGGCGTTTGTGGCGCTGCTGAGGCGGCGAAGAATCTCTATGCGCCCTACAGCCAGGTGGTGAATATCGAGGAGGGCCTCTCGTGGCCCAAGGGGCAGGCGGTGCCGTCCTTTGCGACTGCGGCTGAGAAGCTCGATACGATCAGCGTCCAGGATCTCTCGAAGGACGAACAGCTCACCTTCTCCGCACTGCAAGGGCGCGTGAACCGTAAGCAACCACGGATACTTCTCGTCGACAACCGTTCCCAAGAAGGTTCCTTCACTTGGGCCGATACCTGCGGATTCTCCCGGCGCGAGGTCTATCCCCGTGACCGCCGCTACGAACTGGCGGCGAAGTATGCCAAGGAAATCGATGGCGTGGTGCTCTACGATTCGACGCTCAGTCCGCACTACCGGAACCTCGCTGGCACCGTGGCATCCCAGAAGAATGCGATCCCCGCGAATCGCGCGATCTTCGAGGAACTCAACAAGAACGGAGCGGACCTGAAGGTCGTGGAGGATCTAACAGATCTGAAGTTCACCACGCCGCTGGAGATCTACGGCCACATGCTGGAGAAGTATTGGCCGAGGTCCGAGAAGCGCCTGATCGTGAGCGCCAAGCCCCACGATGATCGTGGCGGTGGCGACTATCACCACACCCGGGACATCGCCGCGGCGACCGGTGCCGCGGTGGTCTGGCTCGATACGCGCGTTCCCGAAGAGCGGGACCTGCTGCGCAAATTCCTCCGCGACATGAAAGCGGGCGAGGCGGTTATCCTCGGCTGGTATGCGACCGAGCGCACCGGCATCACAACAGCTTCTGAATTCGGCATCGGCACCATGCCAGCGGACTTCCTCGTGAGCCCGAGTGTCTATGCAGGCACCGATCACAAGATCCGGATCCCAGCCGTCCCGAAGAAGCCGGAGCTTGAGAACAAGGTGTATGTCGCCATCTTCATCAGCGATGGCGACAACCTGCAGTACACCCAGCACGCGATGCGGCAGAACTGGGATCGCATCGGCGATAGCCGGGGAAAGGTGCCGCTGAACTGGACGATTGCGCCGGGCTTGGTCGATGTCGCGCCAGCAATCCTGAACTACTACTACACCACGGCCACACCGAACGATTGCTTCGTCACGGGGCCATCGGGGATGGGCTACCTGATGCCCACGAACACGCTGACGGAGCCGGGCGCACCGACGGGCGAATCTCTCAAAGATCCGGCCATGATGGACGGCTACACCCGATTGACAGAGACCTATCTCCAGCGATCCGGACTGCGGGTAGTCACCATTTGGGATGATGCTTCGCCAGCATTGCGGAAGGCCTACGAACAGAACTGCCGGAATCTCTATGGGGCCACGGTCCAGAATTTCAAGGACGTGCCCTCGGTGGCGGGGAGCGTGGAGAATGGTCGCGTGCGTTTCGACAAGCTGGTGGTTCCCTATGCAGGGTCGTATGAGCACATCAGCGGTTCGCTCACCCGGGAGATCCGTCGCTGGGATGGCAAAGGACCGCATTTCCGTTCCTATCAGGTGGACGTGTGGGGGCAGATGAGGGCGAGGCGCATCATCGAATTGCAGGAACAAATGGCGAAGGACTTTCCGGGCAAAGTGGAGTTCGTTCGCGCGGACCACTACTTCAATCTCTGCAATGAAGCCGATGGACTGCCCTTCAATCTAACGATGTCGTCGGGTGTGACGGTTGGCACCGGGGATGCATCGGAAAGCGCAAGCCAAGTGCTGGACGGCACTCCTGTCACGCTGTGGACCGCTTCGAAGCCCGGCAAGCAGGCGCTGAGTTTAGATCTCGGCGCGGAATACAAAGTCAGCCGCTGCGTGATTCGCCACGCAGGGGATGGTGGGTTGAGCCCTGAACTCAATACCCGTGACTTCGCGCTCCAGGCGAGCAGCGACGGGAAGTCATGGAAGACGCTCCACGTTTTCAAATCCAACAAGGTCAGCGTGACCGATGTGGAATTTGATGCCGTGGGAGCCAAACAGGTAAGGATACTCATCGACAAGCCGGGCGAGGATGGCATCGCCCGGATCGCGGACGTGGAGATCTTCGGGATGAAGTGAGACGGCTCGCGGTGATCCGTAACCACCTACTCAAAAGAGCGGCTTTGCGTGGAACGACCTGTCGCTTGGATGGATATTATCTTGTTGCGGCCTCATCGGGCTCGTTCCGGAGACCTTCCGCGATAGCCGAATCCAAGCCGCATCATGTGCAAGACCCGCCGACATTTCCTCAGATCTGCCACAATGTTCGCCGCGGGTGTCCATGCCCAGAGTGGGCCACAGATCCTCGTGGCGAAGCCTGCGGCGGGGATCCGCATTGAGAAAGTCGAGTTCGCCTTCGAGGACTTCAAATATCGCGCGCCCTACAAGTTCGGCGGGACTGCGGTGGACCGGGTGACGCTGCTCAATGTCAACGTCGAGGTGAGCACGCCCGATGGCAAATTGGCGAAGGGCTTCGGCTCCATGCCGATGGGCAACATCTGGTCGTTTCCCTCGAAAACGATGTCCTTTGAGACGACGCTCGGAGCGATGCGGGAGCTGGCCAAACGCATCGGGAAGATCACCGGCGATTTCAAGGGAACCGCTCATCCTATCGAGATCAATTTCCTCCTCGAACCGGAATATCTGAAGGCCGCCGACGAAGTGTCGAAGGAACTCAAGCTGGCCGAGCCGATCCCGAAGCTCTGCACACAGGTAACTGCCAGCGCGTTTGACGCAGCCCTACACGATGCCTTTGGCAAGGCGCTCGGGAAGAACTGCTATCAGACCTACTCCGCGGAGCTGATGGGGCAGGATCTCTCTCGCTACCTCAATGCCGATTTCAAGGGCGAGTCGCTTGGAAAATATGTCTCCGCCACGCCGCGAGATTGGATCTGGCTGTTTCACTCCGTGGGTGGCCTGGATGCCGTGACTCCGGGTGAGCTGAAGGAACCTCTCAACGATGGCATGCCCGAAACCCTCGATGCCTGGATCCGCCGCGACGGCCTCCAGCGGATCAAGATCAAGCTGCAGGGCGAGAATCTGGAATGGGACATCGCCCGCACCGTGGCGATCGACCGCGTGGCCCGCGAGACGCGTCCCGACGTCGAATGGAAGTACTGCTGCGATTTCAACGAGCACTGCCCTGACGTCGAGTATCTCTTGGAATTCCTGAAGAAGGTGAAGGAGCAGTCCCCGCAGGGCTTTGAAAGCATCCTTTACCTCGAACAGCCTACCCGGCGCGATCTGCGCACCGACCGTGAGAATCTCATGCACGAGGCGGCGAAGTTCCGTCCGGTGGTGATCGACGAGTCACTGACCGATCTGGAGAACCTCATGCTCGCGCGGGAGATGGGCTACACCGGCGCATGCCTGAAGGCCTGCAAAGGACAATCCCATGCGATGCTGATGGCGGCGGCGGGACAGAAATACGGGATGTTTCTCTGCGTGCAGGACCTCACCTGTCCGGGGGCTTCGTTCGTTCACTCCGCCAGCATTGCTTCGCACATTCCGGGGCTGTCCACGATTGAGGGAAATGCGCGCCAATATGTGCCATCGGCGAATGCGGCGTGGACCGGAAGGTTCCCGGGGCTTTTCGAGACGAGGGATGGCAAGCTGGCGACGAAGCAGCTCAATGGCCCCGGTCTAGGAGCGGTCGCATGACCTTATGCTCCGCCCGGTGAGATGTGACGGAGCTTGTCGGGATTGAGGATCATGTAGACGTCTCTTACCAAGCCGCCCGCGAAGTCGAAGGAGCAGGTGCCGTAGATCTCGTCCTTTGAAAACATCAGCATGCCCGTCCGGCCATTGATGACGGTAGGTCGCCACTCGGTGTCCGCAGGAAGGCGGGGAAAGATTCCGACGAAGAAGCGGCTGACGTGATCCGCGCTGACGATCGGGCGTCCCGCTGCCTTCACCCGTCCGCCGCCGTCGCTGTAAACGGTGGCATCCTCGGCGAGCATCGCCAGCAATTGCTTCACCTCGCCGCTTTCCGCTGCGGCCAGGAATTGCTCGACGAGCCGATGCGCTCGCTCGCTCGGGGGAAGTGAGGCCTTGGGGCCTGCTTGCAACTGCGCGCGGGCGCGGCGCACGATCTGGCGGCAGTTCACTTCGCTCTTGCCCACGATGGCAGCGGTGTCGGCGTAGTCGTAGTTGAAAACTTCGCGGAGCAGGAAGGCGGCTCTCTCGACCGGCCCGAGGGATTCGAGCATCAGCATGAAGGCCATCGTCAGCGAGTCCGAGAGTTCCGCGGCAGCGTCAGGCTCCCGGTCCACCGAGACCATCAGCGGTTCCGGTAACCAGACACCGTAGTAATCCTCCCGCTCGCGCCGCGCGGAACGCAGTTGGTCGATGCACAGCCGCGTCATGGAGGACACCAGCCAGGCTTTGGGGTTCTGGATCTGCGTCGCGTCTTGTTTCTGCCAGCGGAGCCACACTTCCTGCAGCATGTCCTCCGCCTCGGAGACGCGTCCCAGCATCCGGTAGGCGATCCCGAAAAGCGTCTTGCGATGGGCGTTGTAAGCTTCGATCACGATGAACGAGAGGACTGGATCTTGCGTCGCGCGATCCAGCGCCGCGAGCACGGAAGTGTGGCGGAAAGTCCTTCAGTGGCCGGGGGCGTCATGCCCTTCGATCGGTGTGGAAAGCGGTGCGCCCTTCGGATTCACGACGAAGGCGATCACGACCGTCTTCGCGGTGGCGTTCGGGTTTTTCGCGACCATGTGATGGCTTCCCGGCGGCTCGAAGAACGTATCGCCGGCCTTGAGCTTGAGCAGCGGGCCGTCTTTCAATTGGAATTCAAGGGCCCCGGACTCGACGTAGCCGGTGACCATGCCCGGGTGAGCATGGGGCGGAGCGGATCCGCCCGGCTGGAGCACGATCCTTTTGACCAGCACCTCCTTGTCCGCGATCTCGGGGTGGTCGCGCTTGAAGATCTCGGTGATGGTGACCGGAGTCTCCTCCGCTGCCCGGGAGACTCCGGGAGCGGTGAACAACAGGGCGGCGAGCATCAGATGAATGTGGCTTTTCATGGAGAGCGAAATGGGATAATGGGCATCGGAGAATGCGGTCTACTTCGTGGCAAGGGAGCGGCTGAACCAATCATCGAAGCTCGTGGCACCGATCCGTGCATTGTCGCCCGTGGTGAGCGATTGATCGTTCACCTTCATTCCAAAGTAACCGGCTTCCGGATCCTCGATGACCTTCTTCGGATCCTGGGTCGCGGTGAGAAATCTCCGGACGAGGCCCGCCATGCTCACTTTCGCCGGCCCACCCACTTCCGTAATCCCGTTCACCGGTTCCTCCAGCGCCGCATCCGCGACGGCGTCGGCCACGTCTTCCGACGCGACCGGCTGGAAGAGGGCGGGGGAGAGCCGGACAGTGTCGCCCTGGGTAGCCGCCTGTGCGATGGCCCCGACGAACTCGAAGAATTGGGTCGCGCGGACGATGGTGTAAGGGATCTTCGCTCCTTCGATCAGTTTCTCCTGCGCCAGCTTCGCGCGAAAGTAGCCGCTATCTTGCAAGCGCTCCGTGCCGACGACCGAAAGGGCCACGTGGTGCTTCACACCCGCTGCGGCTTCTGCCGCGAGGATATTGCGGCCCGCGGTTTCGAAGAACTCCATGACAGCCTTGTCTTCGAAGGATGGGGAGTTCGCGACATCGACCACGACTTCGGCTCCCGCGAGCGCTTCGGCGAGGCCTTTGCCGGTAATCGTGTTGACGCCGGAGGAAGGGGAAGCTGCAAGAACCTCGTGCCCGAGCTTGCGGAGCTTCTGTACGACTTGCGATCCAATGAGGCCGCTGCCTCCGATCACGACGATTTTGAGGGGCTTTGCGGTCTTCGTTACCGGTGAATTGATGTTCATCGCCAGTGGAGACGATTTGCCGGACCGTGGCGTGACACCGGGTGGGAAATTTGTGCGGAAGCTGCAGGACTGGGGAGGTGACTGTCTCGAAGAGTGGTTCTCGTCCATTCCGGCCCCCAAGTTCTCGAAAGAGAGATCCGCGTCTATCCGGCTGTCCTTTGCGGTTGTTCGCGGATGCTAAGGCGGCCGGACCTGCGTTTATAAAGTGCGGGAAGGGATTGCCCTGCGGGCCATGCCAGATTGCGGCGGCACCGATGAGAGATGGTCGCGAAAGCTCCCGCCGCATTCAAACCCGGCACTTCGCGCAAGGCTTCTCATCCCTCACGGTCCGCTACGTTGGGACAAACTTGTCGGGTGGATCGAATCGCGAAGTGTTGGGGAAATTCCAGCGTGAGTTACGCTGGCGGACCGGGAGGGATTCGAACCCTCGGTGCCCTTGTGAGGCACGCACCTTTAGCAAAGGTGTGCTTTCGACCACTCAGCCACCGATCCTCGGAACTCGCGTCGCGCGGAGGTTGAACATAGCGGACGAGGAACGTCAACCATCGTGGAAAGGAAATCTGCGGACTGTTTCCGGAATGCTTGAACGGAGGGGGAAGCCGTGGCGCTATACCTTCATGCGAATTCTCCTGGTCCCTCTGCTGCTTGCCATTCTTCCATCGTGCTCGCTCTTCAAGGAGAAGGAAGAGGAGCCGAAGCTGGATCCTACCAAGCCGCGGCTGGTGGGGCGTGTGGCGCAGATTCCCTCGGGCAGCGATTTTCTGCTGATCGAGGCCTATGGCTCATGGAAAGTGCCGGATGGCGGCCTGCTTTCGGGGGTCGGGACGGAAGGCCGGACCTCCAATCTGGTGGCGACTGGCGAAAAACTTGGCCAATATGCCGCTGCTGACATTCGTTCAGGATTGGCGAAAGTTGGGGATTCGGTATATTACAGACCTATTGCCGATTCAAACGAGCCGGCGCCAACGATTGCAGGGGAGAAGAAGTCAGAGCTTGAATCACAAAAAGAGTCCGGGGAAATGCCTGCAAAACCATGAATTTCAAAACGATCGACCTGAATCTGGAGTGTTAGGCGAGAAATTTGAAATTTGGTCTTGCTTACAGTCCGGCATCCTTGTTAGGTTCTCCCTCGCAAAGGCTGTGCTCCCTTACATGTCCCGAAAGATGAATACTACAACCAGCCATGAAACTGAGCACCTCGGGCGCTTCAAGCGCCTCATTGCATGCCGATGCAGATCGCCTCGCTGACTTCGTCCTGTTCACGCAGCG
>Ga0307414_10000076_pt1 | contig 93668 bp, 86 predicted proteins | sample DK1Ometagenome_FD_203804 | JGI IMG/M metagenome (GOLD analysis project Ga0307414, IMG submission 203804) | Maize rhizosphere microbial communities from greenhouse at UC Davis, California, United States - DK15-O-3 | ecosystem: Host-associated > Plants > Roots > Rhizosphere > Soil | place: USA...
TGGAAGACCTGTAAGCCGGAACGTATTGAGGCTTCTTCAAGAATCCAACATTTCTAATCGATCTACCAAAGGCTGGTCTATAAAGGGTAATCAGTTAGTTCTATGGGATCGCCATTAAATTGGTTAGCTACCTGAAGATGGATTTTTCTCTTGCTTTTTTCTTGGCAAAAAAGCAACAAAAAGCCCAGTCGCAGCAATGCTTCCTCCGCACAGGCCACACGCCGGCCCGCTGCCGCGACACCCCACCGCGCACTACACGTTAAATGTGGAAGTACCGCCTTTGGCAGGAACGAGGATCGAGTTGCCAATCTTTAGTTCACGTCTTCGAACGTTTGGTTCGAGTCTTAATACTTGGGTCTATATACTGCTATTTGTCAGAGTTGATAAAACTTGCATTTAAACCGTGTCCTTTGCGGTTAAAAAACGGTTGGATTTAGGAGATTGCCTGCCTGCGTAGGCAGGCTTCGTCAAAATCAATTCCCTGTGGTCATGGATTTTTTCTCGCAATGACGTCAATACGAACAGCAGCGTCATTGCGAAGCTGAGGAACGAAGCTGTGGCAATCTCTTCTTGGGTTTTACGAATTATGATTTAAGATTTACGGGTGTTAAGAAACGGGTGTCCTTCGTGCCTTCCTCTGTGGCCTTAGTGGTTTAACCCGCAATATGCATTAGAAAATCTATTACAGTTTTAAACTGCTTTAAAATCAGACACTTTGTTGCTGTTTTCGATCCTGCCTACCGCAGGCAGGCTCACCATAGCGGTGCTATGACTCAATCTCCAAACAGCCTGATTTTCTTGCACTTTAAACCTTCACTACGAATCCTAATGAATAATCCGGGTTTAAAAAACATTCATAAAAAAGCCAGCCACTTCCAAGTGACCGGCCAAGCATTGCACCCTTTGCCGAAGAATTACAATGCTATATTTTCTACCTGAGTATATACCAATTCAGGAACGCCTACCGTTTTGGCACCAATCCGAACAAATAGTTCGCTTCGTCCCGATAAAGCACCCGGAATCGGGACCTCCACTGTAACTGGCTTACCCAGCTCTAGTTGATCAACATCAATCCGAAATACTCCCTCATTTCGTACCGCATCAGTAATGTTGGTTCTTCCCATATAAACTGATGCATATTCGAGCTCACGATCCGTATTCACGCCGTCAATTGTGAACGTCACTGAAAGGCTGGTTCCATTTACCTCGACATTAGCGTCCTTCACGACATAATATGGCTGCACCTCCACATCAATCATTTGTGACCCTCTCACTTGTACATCTATGGAGTCTGTTCTATCCATCCAAGGGCCGTTTCCACGGATGAGCGTCATTTTATAGTCTCCATCGAACAGTACAGCGGAGAAAGTTCCATCCTGCGCCACATACACCGGAATTTTTTGAAAAAGATCGTAGCCATGCTGCCAAAGCTCAAGTTCCACACCGTTACTTCTCAGCCCAAGTGCTTCATCCCCAAATACAATTCTACCGGAGAGTGTAGATTTGGGTTCTTCAAAATTATCAAATTCACAACTGGCGGCAGTTAAACCAACCAACAGGATCATGCAATATTTTATGTATTTCAAGTTCATAGCTTCCAGAGTTTAATGAAATGGGTTTCTGACAATTTTTGGGTTGGCATCAAGAACATCCTGTCTAATCTGCGAGTAATAATTTGCCAGCTGAAAGAATCGTGGTGCGCGGAATCTTGGTGCAACAGATTTGACAAATACAAACTTGCCATCCCGTGGATCACCGGGTCTCACCACCCGATAGGGATAAAGGCTGTAGATCATACTTTCCGGATTGTTGCGGTTGCCGTTCCACTTTTCATGAGCTACCCGCCACCGTTTATAATCCCAGACTACATGATCCTCAAATGCAAGCTCCACCCGACGTTCGTGCATTATATCTTCCATTGAAAGGCTCGTCAGACTATTTTGTCCAAAGCCTGCTCTTTCCCGTAGCGCGTTGATGTAATCAACCGCATCAGCTTGACCTAATTCAAAAGCAGCTTCAGCAGCATTCAGATAAATCTCCCCAAGTCTAAATCTCACCCACCATACTTCACTCCGGATCCCACGTGTACTTGCACCTACCGCATTGTCCACATATTTTCGAAGATAAAAACCCGTATTGGAGACCTCCTGAATAGAGCGGTGCGGGCCTCCTGCAGCCACTAATACCCCGCCATCGGTATATTCTGTGGCCAATCCATCAGACTCCACCTGGTTATAGGTGCTCCCATTCCAGACCATTACACCTGCCTGCATAAAGATTTCCCGTCCACGAAAAGTAGAACCTGGATAGATCACTGTCCCATAAAGCCTTGCATCTTTATTTTCAAAAATGTCATCCACCTCATCATAATAGATAAAATCAGTACCATCTTCTGTCCGTGTTTTCAATTCGCCAGAGCTTCCATCCAAATACTGAAAATCTTCTACTAAGTTGAGCCCTGGGGTAATGGCCGAAGAGCCTAAATTATCCTCCCGGGCCGACCTTGCTATATTGTCATAGGTAAAGCCATGTCTTTTGTCTGCCGAAAGCAAGAAATCCTGCGCCCAGATCACTTCCGGATTTCCGTTTTTGCTGATGATTGCTTCATAGAAATTTTCTCCCAAATCAGGATTTGAATTGTAAAGACTATAGCCTCCTTCTTCCAGAATTGTTTTAGAAGCCGCTAGGGATTTTGTGTAGTATCCTTCAGCCCGTGAAGCATCAATGCCCACTTCTCCTCCCGGCAACTGAATTGGAGAACTCATCGCCGAATTATAGTTAGCCAATGATCCTGCATAAAGTGCTGCTCTACTGACCACCGCCAAAGCGGTAAATCGATTTGCGCGGGTATTGCTGCCGTCATTTCCAAGCGTAGGCATGATCGCTTCCAATTCGCTGATCACAAAATCATACACTTCGGCTTCTGTGTTTCTTGGAAGCTGGAGATAAGTAGGGTCACCGCTGAAATCATAGATCATCTCCTCTGTAATAATTGGCATACCTCCCATTCTTTTGACATGCTCCAAATAAACATAGGCCCGAATGAACCGAAGTTCACTGACAAACTGGGTCTTCTGATCATCAGAAAGTTCTGATATCGTGTTTAATTTATCGATGGCCAGGTTGATGTCACGGATCAGTTCATAATTCCAAAGTTCCCAACGATTGAATCCGTAGGTAACCAAATTATTTAGACCGTCATTACCAGAATAACCTGACCACATCGCTTCATCATAAGCAGCGAAATCGGCCCAACCAGTGGTGAGTGAAGTATGTGCCGGAATCCGGTCATAGTAATTGGAAAGTACCCCATTGACTAACTTGACATCATTCCATACCTGATCATCCAGCAGGATATTAGGTGGCTCACGCTCAAGCCAATCTGTATCACAGGAGGAACATACTGCGCCTACCAGCGCTAATCCGAGTATATATTTTTTTAATAATTTCATAATAATAGCATTTACAGAGTGATACTGAATCCAAAGTTGAACAATCGCTGCTGCGGATATACCAGACCATTTGCCGATCCTATTTCTGGATCAATGCCAAAATCTTTCACATTATCAATCGAGAACAAGTTGGTCCCAGAAGCATAAACACGTACAGCGCTCACCCCGATTTTCTCCAGCGCAGTGGCAGGTAATCTATAGCCCAGCTCCAGATTTCTCAGTCTCAAATATTTCACATTGGTGAGCCAGAAGGTATTGTGCCGATACAAATGATCTGCTCCGAATCTTCTGATTGCCGGGTAAGTTCCAGGTACCCATTCACTGTCTGTATTGAACAGATCTTCGCGATGCCATCTGTCCTCAAACATAAAATCGGGGGAAGTACCATTGTTTTGAAAAGGATATCGCAACTCCCAGTTTCTGGTGAAAGTCTGCATAGAAGCTCCTGCAAACCCAAAATAAAGATCAAATCCTTTATAGTTAACAGAGCCATTGAGTCCAAAACTCATGTATGGATTAGCACCTTCAGCATAGCCTATTGGTCGTTCATCCAGGGGATTGATCAGCCCATCTCCATTGACATCTTTATAGATAAAATCCCCTGGCAAGAGGTTTCTATTTCCCTGATCATCCATGTTTACAGGGTAATTATCGATGTGTTCCTGACTCTCAAACCGTCCGATCACCTCATATCCCCAGTTGATGTTGGCCCAGCGTCCCTCTTGGTCATTTCGATATTCATTCCACGAATTTCCAAACCGTGGCTTGTATCGTTCTGTGATTTTAAGCCTGGAGATTGTGCCGTTTGCGCTCAGCGTAAAATTTACTCCCCCAGCAGCTCCAGCATAGGTCAGCATACCTTCTATACCGCGATGGGCGTCAGCTTCCAAGTTTTCAGAAGGAAGGGTATAACCAACTTCTACAGGAAGTAGCACATCATACCGTCCTGCGGGAAGCCCGGTTCTTCTCCGTTCAAAAATATCCGCTTGTAAAAACAATTTGTTGTTAAAGAAATAAGAATCTATTCCAAAGTTGATGTTGGTATTGGTAATCCAGGAAAGATTTCTGACCGGTAATCCCCTTGGATCAACCCCGGGTATAAACGCCCCATTCAAAACCGCACTTCCCCCAGCAGTGGGAATGAAGTTATAACCTGAATAATAACTAAAAGGAGCGACAATAAAGGCGTTGTCTCCGATGAATCTATCATTCCCAGTCTGTCCCCATGATCCCCGGAGTTTCAACCCGCTAAGTACTTTTCCCTTCACATTCTCCATGAACGCTTCATCCGAGATCTGCCAGCCTGCAGATATTCCCGGGAAGAATCCATATCGGTTATCCTCATCAAAAAGGAAGGAACCGTCATATCTTCCGAAAACTTCCAACAGGTACTTCTCCTTGTAGTTGTAATTGATTTTAGCCAAATAACCTTCACGGGCTTCCTGATAGATCTCATCACCCAGAAAATCTTGATCAGCAAATGACATGATGGGTATGTAGTTGTTCGGAGGTACGGTATGCACGATCATGTGCTGATAATTTTGGTCCCATCGCTCAAATGCAGCTATTGCCGAGAAGAAGTGATCACCCCAGTTTTTTCCATAATTAATCTGAAACTGGCTTACCCGGTCGATCGTGTTGCGCTTTCTTCGTTCTCGCCAAGGATTTTGGTTGCCCCATTCTGGTCGTGTCTCATACTCTCCGGTATCCTCATTGTAGATGTACCCATCATACGTATATTCAAACCCATCAAAATCAAAGTTTGTGAAGTTGTAGGAATAGGTTCCTTTCAGAGACAGCCCGAAATCAGTTTCATATTGTGCATAAAAGTTGGCTTTGATCCCTCTCCAGATTTCATTGACATAGCCAGTTACCTCTTTGGTGTAAGTTGCTGGGTTGACATTGATATTGTGCACGTCACCGTTCACATAGTTTGGATTATCATTTGCATAAGGCCTTTCTGTGGGCCACATCGTGAAAATACTCAAGAAAGGATTGAAGTAATCATCCAATCCTGGCACACCCACTTGTTCCCGGTTTTCAATCCTTCCACTGAGTTGCGTACCTACAGTAAGACCATGCGCCAAAGTCATATCAATATTTGACTGGAAGTTGGTTCGCTGGAAGAGGTAATCATCGATCAGGGCATCTTGATTGAGGTGGGAAAGCGAAAAGAAATACTTTGTATTTTGTGATCCACCAATAGCACTGGCATTCAGGGAATACTGTGGCACATTTGGCTTCATGATGAAATCGTAGTAGTCAAAACTCTGGTAGCCTTTTTCTGTACCTTGCTGCCACTTTCCCAGATCTTCAGGGGTGATGGTAGGAGTTCCTCCCAAATTCACTTCAGACTCTGCATTTGCACGTGTATGTTGGTAGGCATTAGCAGGCTGCGGATATCTGGTGAAATTCTGAAGACCATAATACCCTGATAGGTTAATCTCCGGTTTCTGGTTTGTCTTTCCACGTTTAGTCGTGACCAGAACCACTCCGTTGGCCGCCCGCATCCCATAAATGGCCGCTGAAGCATCTTTTAGAACTGAAATACTTTCAATGTCAGATTGACCCAAATTGTTAAACTGGCCAGCATCTGAAGGGATCCCATCAATCACGAACAATGGTTGCCCCATGTTCCTGATCTGGATGGAGGTATTGCCACCAGGCCGTGCATCTGTCTGTCTGGCTGTCACGCCTTGCATCTTACCCACCAGCGCACCAGAAGTGGTTACTGCTGGTGTTCGCAAAAGATCCTCTGACTTCACCTCTCCTACTGCACCGGTAATAGTCCCCTTTTTCTGGACGCCATACCCCACCACCAGCACTTCTTCCAGATTTGCAAGGTTTTCAGTTAAGGTTATATTTATTGTTGCCTGATTGCCTACAGTTACTTCTTGAGTATTAAAGCCAATGAAGGAAAACACCAATACGCTTTCAGGGCCAGGTACAGAAAGCGAATATCTCCCATCCAGATCAGTTGCCACACCGGAGGTAGTTCCTTTCACGATCACCGAAACTCCGGGCATGGGTAATCCTTGAGCATCCACGATGATGCCTGTCACTTCAATTTCTCTTATTTCTGTAATTCTATAGGCCTCATTAATATCAATGGCTTTAGAATTTGCTATATAAGAAAGATTAAACAACAACACCATACAGCTAAAAAAGGCACTCTTTGGTAAAGAATTACATTTCATTTTTATTATGGGTTAAATTATTTATTACAGTATTTTTTAGATAATAGTATTCCACCTTACATACAAAATGTATATAAGAAAAATACAATAGTATTCCACCTCACATAAATTATGTAAGTACCGGACAAACAAAAGATAGCCATGGATTCAATTTTACAGCAAATTGAACCTCGACACTATGCAGGAATTGGATTAGATCACATCAACCTGTTAATCAATTATTTAATCAACAGAAAGCTTCCAGATTAGGATTAAATCCGACGAATTTCTTTATGTCGTGATGGATCTCGAATGAGGTAAAGTAGGTTTTTATAAATCATAGGCGCTTTGGGTTTTATTGTAATAGTATAATTAAAAACTATGCATGAAGCACAAGATTCCTTCTACAATTTCAATCCTTTAAAGGTTTTTCAAAATCAACTATATCACTTCTTCACAGAGGATTCTCTTCCTTTATTGAAATAGAAATTTGTATGAAATAGGAATACTCTAATTTCTTTATTTAGAACTGTAAAAACAAACTGTATTAAATCGAAAAAGTACTGTTTCTTGACAAAAATAGCTGGATTTAGCCACGAATTTGAAATTTTTGAACCTAATGCCCGCTATTTCATGAATAACAGGAAGGTGGTTCTAACCTTCTCACGGAGGTCAACCTAAGGAATATTTTTTTTGTTTTGGAACTTGTGGCACTCGAAAACACAGCAAGTTTCGGGTTTGATAACACCCGGTGGATTCTAATCTTTGCGTCAGAAATCCACTGTATCCTAACGGTATAAAGTCAACAACATTCACCAGTTCATGAACAAGCGAATAGAACACGCCAATTGGAATCAAGTCACTCATGAAATGCACGAAAAAGGTTATTCGCTTATTCCAGCATTTCTAACTGAAGGGATATGCAATGAATTGATCAAGGGGTATACCCATCCATCCGCCTATCGAAAAACAGTAGTGATGGAACGCTATCGTTTTGGGCAGGGAGAATATAAGTATTTTGATTATCCACTGCCTGATCTAATTGCCCAACTTCGGGCAGGCATTTATCCCCACCTTGCACCGATTGCGAATACATGGTTTAAGGCATTGCAACTTGACGGGCAATTTCCGCTGACACACCAGGAGCTGTTGCAGCAATGCCATGCCAATGATCAGCATAAAGCAACTGTATTGATTTTGAAATACGGCAAAGGCGGGCACAACACGCTTCATCAGGATTTGTATGGTAACATTTACTTCCCTATACAACTGGTTTTGTTCTTGAGCGAACCGGATGGAGATTATACAGGGGGAGAATTTGTATTAACTGAGCAGGTTCCAAGAGCACAATCCAAAGCCATCGTTTTAAAACCCAAAAAAGGCGACATGTTAATCTTCACCACCAACTTTAGACCGGTGAAGGGAAATAAAGGTTATTATCGTGTCAATATGAAACACGGAGTGAGTGAAGTGCATAGTGGTTCACGCTACACCTTAGGCATCATATTTCATGATGCATTAAGTTAAACCCGAAGTATGATACAGCACGATCAATTGTCTGATGTGAGTTTACGGAGTAAAATCAGACAAAAGGAAGTTTGTTTTGGTGGTAACCGAAAACTGAAAATCTATGGTACGATTTCATGTTCTTCTGGAAAGAGGATGAATCGCGAGAACCGGGTTTTCTTTTGTTCGGAAGAAGAAGCCACAAAGAATGGTTTCCGTCCATGCGGTCATTGCATGAAGGAAAAATATCAAAAGTGGAAGAGGACCCGTGTTCAATTATAATTGTTCGATAATCATCGTAGACAAGGAAGGATTGAATGTAATAATCAATGATCGGGCACTTCCTTGATTATGGAAGGTCCAAACAGACAACTTATCCCCTACTGCACAATTTACAATTGTAGTCAACAAGCCCGTGTTAATGGCGATTCCCTCAGGAACGGAAGAGTTTGTGGTTTCGGTAAAATGCGGAAGTGATCCCACGGGAGGTCCCGTCCCATTTCTTCTTACCTGCACATTATATTCTTTGCCGGCAGTAATGTTTCCTTTTGCATAGGTTAAGGTTGCAGTTACCCTGTACCAACCCGCCTTGGAAACGGTAAATTCTCCTGTAGTTTCAATCCAATCACCTCCGGTAGTTGCATTTTCTATTTGAGTGGTATTCCATCCGATTACCCGGGTGGGGGTATCAGTGGCAATACTTTGCGCAGTCCCTTTAGTTGCAAAAATTCTTACCAATAATTCTCTGCGCTTACTGAAAAAACTGTTCAAATCAGTCCTATTGAGTTCTCCGTTCAGGCCATAAACTGCAACGGAATCAAACCTAGAACCTGTACTGACCTGAGAAATCTCAGATACCCTTATGTTTCCGTTGACTTGTAGCTTGGCAGAAGGATCAGCAGTCCCTATCCCAATATTTCCGTTATCCTTAACCATAAACTCACTGCCCGCAGGGCGGGCAGATGTTCCGTCAGAAAGAGTCCCCAACTCTATTTGAGCATTATCATTGTCATCAATCCAAGCGTCGGGACTCAAGTCTGCATTGAATCCAGCGAGTAGTCTCAGCCATTTTGATCCATCATTGTAGTAAAAACCCGGACTGACGTTGTTGGGGGGATTGCCTACACTTGCAGTATTACTGGTGGTGGCTGTGTTGTAGACAATCATTCCCGCTATATGGGCTGACATAGGCATAAAACTGGTGGTGGCTTCCAGGGCTATTCTGGGGATTAATATCCCTTTGTTAGTTGATTTAACTTCCAGTGCGGCATTATTATCAGGATCAGTGGTACCGATACCAGTTTGGGCAAAGGATAAGCTAAAAAGTGATAGCAAAAGCCATGTTAGAATTAATATGAACTTCATATGACTAATCTCTTTTATCAAAGGAATTATCAAAGTCATTAACAAGTAGTTTATAATAAAGGCAAAGGTTCCGTTAAACATTATAGTTTATCTTTAAATTGATAAATTAAAATTTTAATTTTAGATAAAAAAAAATAAAACCTACAATTAATCCAAAAAAAATAAGTGCCAAAATTCCAAAAGAGTTACTACTAATTGTTTTGCGTATATATGCGTAAATTTTCATTAAAACAGCAAATCATAAAAATATGGAAAACATTATCTTAAATAATAAGTAGGAATCTGATAAATAATTAAATAGCTCTTAAACGAACATTCCAAATTATAAAATAGGTGCTCTCCTCTGTAGCCCACGGGTCAAATTGATTTTTTATTAAAAAATATAAAACCGCCTTTTTTTTACTAATTTCCTGAAAATCTTGTTTCTGCATACCACCAGACGAACACTTACTTTTTATTAAAATTCGTGGAATTTATAACGTTATTTCCGCTATTTTCCCGAATAAATATTCAAACTATGAAAAACAACAAACTCTTTTTATCGGCATTTGCCTTTATTTTATTCTTCTCAGTTTCCACCTTCTCTTTTGCGCAGCTACAAGCTCCGGCTCCTAGCCCTGCAGCACATGTTTCTCAAACTGTCGGCTTCACCAAAATCAGCATTGATTATTCCTCCCCTGCAGTAAAGGGCAGAAAAGTCTTTGGGGAGCTGGAAAAATATGGAGTGACCTGGAGAGCAGGAGCTAATGGGCCCACAACGATTGAATTCAGCACCGGAGTAAGTATTGCAGGTAAAAACATTGGTCCAGGAAAATATACACTGTTTATCACTCCCCAAGAATCCGGAGACTGGACTATTCACTTGAACAGTAAAGCAAACGCCGTGTATGCGTACATGAAAGATGGTAAAGTAGACGAAGAAGCCTTATTAAAAGACGATGCAGTAACTATTAAGGCAACCCCAATCGCCTCTCCTGAAACTTTTGAGAGACTTGCATACTTCATCTCTGCAGAAGACAACAAGGTGGCCTCTGTTACCTTTATGTGGGCGGATGCGATGCTTACCTTTATGGTAGACACGCAGGTGGACCAAAAATTAGAGGAATTCAAAGGCATTTTCTGAAATTAATTTTCTAATTCTTACCACATAGATACATAGGTTCAAGGAATTGAAGGCAAAGCACTGAAGTATTCATTCTTCAATCTCTCCCCTTTTTCTATCCTATGTCAGCATGTCCAGACATCTTTTATTATTATTAATCTATGTATCTATGTGGTTAATTTTTTTTACTATTCACTTTTCAGCGCCTTTACGGGATTTGCCCGGATACTTTTATAAGTCTGGAAGAAAATCGTGGCCAAAGCAAGCGCAAAACCGGCTGCAGCCGCAAGTATAATTACCCATATCTCGATACCCGTCTTGTAAGCAAATTCTTCGAGCCATCGTTTCATGAATAGCAGCGCCAGCGGCACTGCAAACAACATGGAGATCAAAATCAACTTGAAATATGAAGCAGAGAGCATCAGGAAAATCTCGGACATTGTAGCTCCAAAAACTTTCCTTATTCCAATCTCTTTGTTTCTCAACTCGGTGGTATAAGCTGTCAATCCAAATAATCCCAAACAGGCGATAATAATTGACATTCCTGTCAATACCTGAAGCAGGCTGGCCATTTTCATTTCCGATTCGTAAACACTTCCAAAATCCTCATCCAAAAAACTATAATTCATAGGTACCCGAGGCTCATATTTTTTCCAAGCCAACTCCAATTCGTCTACACCAGCTTCGATATTTCCACCTTGGATCTTCACAGAAATGTAATCCCGTAGATAGTAATCATGCATGTATTCAATCACCAATGGTTTGATTTCATTTCGAATGGATTCAAAATTAAAATCGGCTACCATTCCAATGACTTCAAGTGTGGCTTCATCGTTCTCACCTTCATTTTTCACTATCAACTGTCCGATAGGATCATCCTGAATCCCCAGTTGCATCGCGGCTTTTTGATTAATTATCACCTTATTTTGATCTGCACCTACTGTTTCTGCGAAATTCCGACCTTCCACAAGTTTAAGTTGATACGTATCCAAATAAGAAGCATCCGCTTCATACCAATTCATTCCCTGATCCAATTCCTCAGTGGGGAGACTAAAAGATCGCATCTGGAATTGACCTGACATGGGAATTCCTGTAGAAAAACTCAGCGACTGCACAGTAGAACTTGTGATAAAATTCCCTTTGAAATCTTCCCGCTGATGGTTTTGGATTTCACCATCGTTGTGAATGATCACTAGCTGATCCCGCTCAAATCCAGGGTCAGAATATTGGATAAAACTCATTTGCCGCTGGACGAGCAATGTGCACATAATTAGGGTAAGGGAGGTTGCGAATTGGAAAACGACCAAACCGTTGCGGAAACTGTGGCTGTTTTTTCCAATGAACAATTGTCGCTTGATGATCTGCAGCGGTTTGAAGGAAGAAAGATAAAATGCAGGATAAAGTCCAGATAGTAATGTAAGAATGATCAGTAGAATTGGACACATCCACAAGATCATGCCGTTATTGAGGAGGTTATACAGGCTCTTACCAGTAAGTTGGTTGAAAAGACCTTTACTGAGTGCCACTACCAGCAGAGATAACATCACACTAATCAAAACCAACAGAAATGCTTCAGTGAGAAATTGGTAAACAAGTTGGATCTTCCTTGACCCCATCACTTTCCTCACCCCGACTTCCATGGTCCTCAGCCCAGCTTTTGCGGTAGCCAAATTAATGAAATTGATACACGCCAAAAGCAGAACAAATGCTGCTACACAGGAGAAAATATAGATGTAACTCTGATAACTATTTGCCTCATGCTCCCGCAATAAATGTGAATTCAGATGGATATCCTGAACAGGCATTACTTTCAGATTGTAATCGGAATTTCCGTCCAACATTTCAACCCCATAATTTGCCACGATTTGGTTAAGCTTCTCGGCTACTACGGGCAGTTTTTCCTTCGGAAATTTTGCGTATGTGTATAAAATAGACCAAGACCAATTGTCCAGATCAAATATCTCTGCATTCATCCCCGGCTCATACACCAGCATATCAAAATGAAAATGCGACTGCGCCGGAATATCCTCCACTACTGCCGAAATTTGCCTTGGATCAGGGTTATTGCTTCCTACAAGAATTAAATTTCCGACCATCTCATCAGGGGTCACATCTCCAAAGTATTTACGTCCGAGACTTTCGGTAATCACCACATTGCGGGAATCCGCCAAAGCCTTTTCCTTAGACCCGGACAAAAGATTGAAATCAAAGACTTCAAAAAAGCTTGGCTCAGCATAATAGACTTGTTCCTCCCTAAAAACCTGGTCTTTATTCTGGCCAGAACCTGGCTGGACAGTAAAATCATTCCACTTCAACACCCGGGTTACCGCCTCGACTTCCGGAATATCAGCAAGAATCCGTGGCCCCGCCGGAGGAGGAGCTGTGGCATAACTGGAAGTAGTATAATCTCCCCAATGGGATGAAATACGAAAAACCGAATCTGAATCAGAATAGAACCTGTCATAGCTTATTTCATCCTGGATAAAAAGCATGATCATTAAAAATCCTGAAATACCCATTGTCAATCCAAGGACATTCAGGGCAGTGTACAGCCTGTTTTTTTTCAGCACTCTCCAGCCGATTTTAAGATAATTCTTCCACATTGGCATATGAATTAAAAATTGTAGTATTCTCTAATCTTTACTGTAGCGCACGATCTTCCACCTGTGACCGACCTATTCGCTCTTAATCGCCTTGACGGGATTAGAATTAGCTGCCTTAAGGGACTGCAGCGTAACAGTAATCAATGCTACTCCCAAAATGGTCGCCGCCGCCAATGGTATGAACCACCATTCAAAGCTGATCTTATATTGGTAACCATCCAGCCAATCTTGCATCAGCCAGAAAGCCAACCCCGAACCAATGACAATGGAAGCGGTCACGATCAGGATAAATTCTTTATTGATCACTTGGAGAATCGCCAAGGTAGATGCTCCCAAAACCTTTCGAATGCCAATTTCCTTGGTTTTCTGCTCTGCGATATGGGCAGAGAGGCCAAGCAATCCCAAGCATGAAATCAGGATAGTGAGAATACTGAAATACTGGGCCAAGTCTCGCAACCGCACATCTTCCTGATATAATCGGGCATAGTTCTCATCCATGAAACTGTATTCAAACGGAAAGTCTGGATTAAGATTTTTGGCTACATTTTCTATAAAAGCTATAGTCTGCTGAATTTCCGCCGTATTCACTTTTACATATCCCTGCCAGGTATTTGCAGGATCCAACAGTAAAATTGCAGGAGCGACATTCTGTCTAAAACTTTCGAAATGAAAATCCTTCACTATTCCGGTAATTGCTCTTTCTTCTTCCCACAGCCTGAAAAATTCACTTCCCTCATGATCCTTCTGCATGAGTTCGTAAGCCGTCTGATTAAGAATAGCTCCGGAAACAGAATCAGCTCCATTGACCCGGTCAAAAGTTCTTCCTTTCATCAATTCCAGTCCTGACGTCTCAAGAAAATCATAGTCCACACGTATAATTTCAAAAAGTGCAGAATTATCAGGATCTTTTCCTTCCCATGAAACTCCTCCGGTATTGGAATTTCTCCCTAAAAACCCAAAGGAAGATCTGCTTACTCCTTCTATGTTGTCATTCTTCTCCAATTCGGCCTTAAATACATCAAAACTCTCCAGTAATTTACCTTCAAGCGGTATCTGAATCAGCTGGTCCTTGGAATATCCCAGATCTTGGTTCATCGCAAAATTGATCTGCTGATACACCACCAGAGTGGCTACAATAAGAATAGTAGCAAGAATAAACTGAAACAGGACGAGTCCTTTTCTGGCCCATACTACACCTTTAGCAGATTTAGTGTGTGACCTAAATACAGAAACTACTTTTGTGGCCGATAGATAAAATGCAGGATAACTTCCCGCCACCAGACCTGTAAATAAAATAACTCCAAGCAATTGCCCCCAGAAAGAAAGCGAGGTGTAGGGCACCGACATAATTTTGCCGGTCAGTCCATTAAAGATCGGTAAGGTCACTTCAACCAAGATCACTGCAAAAATAGCTGCAAAGAAGGTGATCAATAATGACTCACTCAAAAACTGATATACCAGCGATAGCTTATTGGCTCCTGCCACCTTTCTCACTCCTACTTCTTTCGCCCGTTTCTGAGATTTGGCGGTACTCAAATTCATAAAATTGATGCAGGCAATGATCAGCACAAATAATCCGATCATTGCAAAGAGCTTCACGTTCTTGATCCTTCCTTCTACCAAGTTTCCATCTTTCCATTGTCCGTGTAAATACAGTTCAGTCAAAGGAAAAGCAAAAAGGTTCACATTAGAATCTTCATTTCGCTCCGCTATATAATCGGTAATACTTTCAGAAAAAGCTTCTCCATCTATACCCGCCCGAAGTTTTACAACAGTACTTGGCCCATTATTCCCCCACTCTTCCAGCCAATCATTTTCAGCAAAGAATACTGCATAAGGAAGTAAAAAGTCGAATTGAATGGATGAACTTGAAGGTAAATCCTTTAAAACTCCCTGTACGATATAGTTCTTCGAATCAGTGCCGCTCCGGATTTCTACGTCTTCGCCCACTACGTCAGTTCTACCAAAAAGTGAAATAGCTCCCTTTTCTGTCAGGACCACATGATTGTTTGCTGTCAGCATTTTATTCCGATCCCCTTGTACCACATCATAATGATAGATATGCAAGAGGTCAGGCATCGCATGCATACCATCCAGCTTGATCCGTTTATCTTTTTGTACAAAAAGCTTTTTCTCGATCCAGGTATACGTAGCCGCATATTCTACTTCTGAGAGGGTTTCCTTCATGCTTTCCGCCAGCACACCGGGTGTGGAGTTAGTAGTGAAAATATCAGCTCCATATCGCTGATGTTCCATCACTTGATAGATTCTGTCTACTTCAGCAAATCCTCTGTTCACTTTCAATTCGGAATTCACCCAGAGCCCAATTAAAATAGCTGCCCAAAGTCCTAATGACAAGCCAAATAGGTTGATGAAAAAAGTGAGCTTATGCTTTGCAAAACCTCTTAAGGCAATTTTAAAATAATTTTTGAACATGGTCGAAAAGTTTTTTAGTGAAGCCAATATTTATATCGAATCAGGATTACTCACTTCTCAGCGAATTAACGGGATTGGCAGAAGCAGCTTTAAATGCCTGAATCCCTACTGTTACCAGTGAAATGAAAATCAGTATCAAGCCTGAACCTGCAAAAACCCACCAGTTCAATGTTGTCTGAAATGCATAAGTTTTAAGCCATGCATCCGCAAGATACCAGGCCACGGGAACAGCAATAAGAATAGAAATGAAGATCAGATTGATCAAGTCTTTAGAGACCAAAGTCAAAATCCCCAATCTAGAAGCCCCCATTACCTTGCGAACTCCTATTTCCTTCTTGCGCTTTTCTGCTGTGAAGGCTGCCAACCCAAACAATCCTAAACAGGACAAGAAAATAGCGGAAACTCCAAAGTAGTTTGCAAGCTTGGACACCCGCTGTTCAGCTGCATATAGTGTCTGATAATCCTCATCCATGAACTTATAATTCATTGTCTGGGAAGTAAAGGATTCATAGACATCCGCAATTTTAGCAATGCTTTCTGCTTGGTTTTCTGCTTGAACCCGGATCATTATCTTCTGCGCAAATCCTGGGTCATATTTTAAAAAAGCAGGTTTTACGGTTTCTTTTAAAGATTCAAAATGAAAATCTTTGACCACCCCGATTACTTCTTTGTCTTCGCCCCATAGATTGACCAGCTGACCAACAGGTTCTTCAAAACCTATTGTTTTTACAGCAGCTTCATTCAGTATGATTTTACTTGACTCCTCTCCAAATTCGGGCGAGAAAGTTCTACCGGCTACCATTTCAAATTCCATGGTTTCTATCAAGCCCATGTTGACGGTAATATTTTCAAACTTCACTTGTTCATCTGGGTTTTTCCCGTCCCATGTCAATCCTATTGTGGAGCTGGACAACCCTACAAGAGGATGTGAAAGACTAGAGGCATTCGATACACCCGGTACTGATTTAGTCCGTTGTAAAAATGAATCCAATTGTTTGGGATTGATCCCCGAAGCATTGATTTCAAGCAAGTGTGATTGATTATATCCAAGGTTTTGATTTTGGATGTAACTCATCTGCTTTCCGAGAACCGTGATGCCAATAATCAACAGCAGTGATATCGCAAACTGAAAAACTACCAATCCTTTACGCGCAAGCAATTCTCCGAAGCTTCCCTTTATGTTTGATTTCATCACGGCTACCGGCTTGAACTTTGAGAGATAAACTGCGGGGTAAATTCCTGCAAGCAGCCCTGTGACTAGCCATATTCCCAACAAAATCAGGATTAAATCCGGTCGGAAAGAGAGAACTAACGACTTGGATGTGATCTGGCTAAATAATGGCTGTAGCACATAAGATGCGATGATAGCTAACACTAGCGCAATCAAAGTCAATAGCAGGGATTCGGTGATGAATTGTGTAAAAAGACCTCCCCTGCTAGCTCCCATGGACTTTTTCACTCCAATTTCTTTTAACCTACTCATCGCACGGGCAGTGGTCAAATTCATGAAATTGATACAGGCGATGATCAGGATAAATACTGCAATTGCCGAAAATAATTTCACATAGCTGATTCTTCCTCCCCCTACTTTGCCGTCTTCATACCTACCATAGAGATAAGTATCCCCATACCCCTGTACAAATGCAGACACATTGCTATTTTTGTCTTTCGATTTGATAAATCCTGCAATCTGTTCATTAAAGGCTGCTATATCTGTATTAGGTTGAAGAAGCAAATAAGTGGAAGCATTGAAATTGCCCCAATGTACTCTATCGCCAAGCATTTGTTTGAAGTAAGAAAAGGACAAGAAAAAAGCTGGTTTTTCGACATCCATCGGACCAAAATCTTTGTAAATTCCAGTTACCTCTACTTCATTTTGAAAATCAAAAACTTGCCATTTCACTGTTTTTCCCAATGCATTTTCAGGGGACCCGAAAAGTTTGGTTGCCACTGTTTCAGAGAGTGCCAAGTTGTTGATCCCTGTCATAGCTTGCTCTGGATTTCCCTGAATAAAATCCACGTCCAGTATTTCAAAATACGATTGGTCCACAAACAGACCTGATTCCTCCATCTTAGTTTCACCATTTTCAAAAGTCACTCCCTCAATAAATGGGGATGCTCCCGCAGCTAATTCTACTTGAGTAAGCTCAGCCTTCATCGCCTCAGCCATATCACCGGGGGTAACGCCTACAGTTACTATTCCCCCGCTATTATCATGGTTGGTGAATACGGCGTATATCCGATCAATCTTCGAGTGGTACCTGTTAATACTGAGTTCATCCTTGACCCAAAGCATGATCAGGATCACTGTGGTGAGCCCAATTGCCAAGCCCAACAAATTGATTGCGAAGATCTTTTTGAACTTCATGAAGCTTCTGAAAGCAAGTAGGATTTGATGGCGGAGCATGGCGTGGGGTTAGGTGTTGGATGCTGGATGTTAGGTGTGGGATGTTGGATGTTGGGTGTAGGATGTTGGATGCTGGATGTTGGATGTTGGGTGTAGGATGTTTGATGTTGGATGTTAGGTGTGGGATGTGGGATGTAGGATGTTTGATGCTGGATGTTTGATGGAGGGTGTCGGATGTGGGAAGTTAGCCGTTGGAGGTAGGATGTGGGAAGTTGGAGGTGGGAGGTTGGAGGTTCTTTGGATCAATGCACTTTCGATGTTTTGCTTTTTAGACACTGACTTCCTCTCTACATCCCTACTCATTGACTTCCTACTCCCTAACTCCCGACTTTTAACCTCTACACATGAAACTGCTCGCGGATATTTTCGGTCACTACTTTCCCATCGAACAGGTTGATGGTGCGATGTGCATAATTGGCGTCATGAGGAGAGTGGGTAACCATGACAATGGTAGTCCCTTCGTTGTTCAATTCTTCCAACAGTCGCATGACTTCTTCACCATTGGTAGAATCCAAATTACCTGTAGGTTCATCGGCAAGGATCACGGAAGGCTTTGCGACGATTGCACGTGCAATGGCCACACGCTGCTGTTGACCACCAGAAAGCTGCTGTGGAAAGTGGTTTCTCCTGTGCATGATATTCATTCGTGTCAACACTTCCTCAACGCGTGTTTTACGTTCATCGGAAGGGATTTTCAGATACAACAAAGGCAGCTCCACATTTTCAAAAACTGTCAGCTCATCAATTAAGTTGAAGCTCTGAAACACGAAGCCAATATTTCCTTTTCTCAACGAAGACCGTTGCCGCTCGGAAAACTTGGCGACCTCATTGTCCAGAAAAAAATACTGGCCATCATCTGGATTATCCAGAAGCCCGAGGATATTCAGCAAAGTGGATTTGCCGCACCCAGATGGCCCCATAATAGCCACAAATTCCCCTTTTTTAATTTCAATTTGGATGCTGTCCAAAGCTGTAGTTTCTACCTCTTCGGTAGCGTACATCTTGCGGAGATTTACTGTTTTGATTACGTTTTGCATTTTGATGGATGTTTGATGTTAGGTGCACGATGCACGATGTTTGATGTTAGGTGCACGATGCACGATGTTTGATGTTAGGTGCGCGATGTTTGATGTTAGGTGCATGATGTTTGATGCACGATGTTAGGTGTTTGATGCACGATTTATGTTTTAATTTTTGACCTGAAGGAAATCATCATGTTCATCAGATGAAATGATTCAGCATATAACTTTTCAAATTGGTGTTGATCTATATATTTTCTTCTCTTGGCTTTGTGCAGACAGGTGACAACCTCTGCAAGGGATCTGATAGAATAACCCAAAAATTTTCTGAACTCTAGCCCTGATTGTAATATTGATCCTTCAGAGATGTTCAAGGCAACAGAATCTCCTGCCCTACGGATTTGAGAGGATAAATTGTATATTTCAAGAGCAGGAAATAAAGAAGATATAGAAAGAACATCTTCCCCAAAATCCATGGCTTTCTGCCATATATGAAGATTCTCAAATTTAAACTTTGGGACGAATTCCATTTCCATTATCTATTATAGTTTAAATACAACATTTGAAATTATGGTTATTTCACTATCACCCTACACCACACACCCAACATCGTGCATCCAACATCGTGCACCCAACACCCTTCAATTCAAATCCAAAATCTCATTGTCCCCAAAATTTTCATATCCGGAAACAATCACCCGGTCTCCTTCAACCAATCCTTCCAACACTTCGTAGAACTCAGGATTTTTACGTCCCAAACGGATATTTCTTTTTTCTGCATCGCCGGCAGCATTCAGCACAAACACCCAGTTTCCGCCTGTATCCTTAAAGAATCCTCCAGTTGGGAGCAGTAAACTTTGCTCTTTGTCACCCAATTCAAGCCTAATCCGGACACTTTGACCTCTTCTGATACCCTTGGGGCTTTCTTTGGTGAAGTTCATATCCACTTCAAAACGTCCATTCGTGATGGTAGGGTAGATCTTCATGATTTCAAGTTCATGATCTACACTGCTTAGCGTGAACTTTCCTTTCAACCCCTGTCCGATTCTGGGTAAATACAACTCATCAATTGGCACCCGCACCTTAAACTCGTCCAGTACGTCGATCTGCCCATATCGCTCACCAGAATTAATAGCCTGACCCACTTCGATCTGTTCCATCGCCAGTTGACCGGATATTGGAGCCCTAATTATCAGGTTATTCAAGATATTCCCGACTCCATCCAATGAAGCATTCATTCTGTTCTCAGACTGCCGGAGTTGTTGAAGCTGATAGGATCGAGCTATGGAATCACTTCTATAGGAAGCATAAGTCAATTCTTTTCGCTTCAGGTTATAATCATATTGTTCTTTTACTTCTTCGTATTCACGATCGGAAACCAGCTTCTTTTCATGTAGCTCTTTGAACCGCTTATACTGTGGCTCCAATAAGCTGATCTGATAATCAATCTCCGCCAATTGCCCCTGCTGACTCAAGTCATTCTGATCCAAAAACAATCGGGTTTGCCGTAAATTATTGATCTGTTCATACAACATGGTCTCACGTTGCATCACATCCAGTTGGAGATTGGAATTGGCCATCACCAAAATCGTGTCGCCTGTATCCACCAAAGCTCCTGATTCACGGACTATCTCAGCGACCATGCCGCCTTCTACCGCATCGAGAAAAAAGGTCTGCGCTGGTTCGATTTGACCAGAAACCAAGATATAATCCGTAAACTCACCCGTAGAGACCGTTGCAATACTCAATCTTTCCTTTTCTACATTCATTGTGGAGCGATGATCTGCAAAGGCTATTTGATAAATAACTCCAGCGATTAAAACTACGCCACCGGCGATCCAAGCTATCTTCCTGGGTGTCCAGGTCTTCTTTTGTAATTTTCTATCCATTGTGTATAGCTACCTTTTTCAGCTGTCCCTAGTATGCCAAATGGTATGCCATGCAAAAAAATGCCTTTACAGGCGTTATGGGATGAAAAAGGAAATATTATAAAGAAGACACGCGAACATTTTCGTCCGCAGGCGAACAAATCTTTTCAAAGTCGAATATTTTTAAGTTATCTTCAATTTAAGTCATCGGCTTATAAAACTGCTTTAATTGTATCTGAATAGCCCTTTCTTTAAAATATAAATCGAACAGTTTTTCGGTATACTTTTGGAACAAGGCTGCTCACAAGGAGCCAGTGTCGTGTCAGCATTTAAATGACGGGTAAGTCGACAATGGATTTTGGTGAAGATCAAGGCACAACGAATATAGCCTTAGTTACATGAAGCTTTTTGTAACGTAGATATTAACCAAAAGACACATCGGATTACCCCTATTAGGCCTGACACGACCCTAATACTTCAACTTGCATTAACCTTTTCACTATGAGCGAACAAAAACTAGGGAAGATTCTGATTGTGGACGACAATGAAGATTTATTGAAAGCAGCCAAGATTTTTTTAAAGAGGCACTTTTCTCAGGTAGACACAGAGACCAATCCTGATCTACTTCCTATTCTTACACATAATGAACAATATGACGTAATTCTTTTGGACATGAATTTCACCAAAGATGTGAGTTCAGGACAAGAGGGATTTTATTGGCTTGATCGGATATTAGAGCTTGATCCTTCTGCTGTGGTTGTTTTGATCACAGCTTACGGAGATGTAAATCTTGCAGTGAAAGCAATAAAAGAGGGGGCTACGGATTTTGTACTCAAGCCTTGGGAAAATGAGCGGCTACTTGCCACTTTGAATTCTGCCTTTAATCTCCGCCGGAAGAAGTTGGAGGTAGATCTCCTTCGTGATCAAAAGCACAGTCTGCAGCAAGATCTTGACAATAAGTTCAAGGATATTATTGGACAGAGCGAATCTATGCAGAAGGTGTTTGAGACAATCGAGCGAGTGGCGGTCACCGATGCCAACGTATTGATTCTTGGTGAAAACGGGACAGGTAAAGAATTAATTGCACGTGCTATTCACCGCCATTCGAGAAGAAACAGGGAGGAATTTGTAGGAGTAGATTTAGGGTCAATTACCCAGACATTGTTTGAATCAGAGCTTTTTGGTCATAAAAAAGGATCATTTACAGATGCTAAAGAAGACCGGGCCGGACGATTTGAGCAGGCTAATAAAGGAACTCTCTTTCTGGACGAAATAGGCAATCTTCCCTTACCTCTTCAGGCTAAATTACTAGCTGTTTTGCAAAACCGACAGGTCACACGCGTAGGTGCCAATCGTTCAGTGGATATAAATATCCGTTTGATATCTGCTACCAATATGCCCATTCACAATATGGTCTATGATAATGGATTCCGTCAAGATCTCCTTTACCGGATCAACACCATCGAAATACAGCTTCCACCTCTTCGGGAACGTGTAGAAGATATTGCTTTGCTAGCGGACCATTTCATCAATTTCTACTCTAAAAAGTACAACAAGGATATCCGAAAAGCCTCAGAACCGCTTGTCAAACGAATGATGAAATACCATTGGCCCGGCAATATCAGGGAATTGCAGCATAGTATTGAACGGGCCGTCATTATGAGCAATCATAATGTATTACAGCCGGAAGATCTTTTTCTACAGAAAATGTCGCAACCTGAAAAGAGCGAAGAATCTGTAAGTTTGGAACATCTGAATATTGAAGATGTGGAACGGATCCTTATCCGTAAAGCGCTGCAAAAACACAATGGCCACATTACCCGGGCCGCAGAGGAGCTTGGTCTTACACGGTCATCCCTTTATAGGAGATTAGAAAAATATGGTTTATAAGCATTTTTCAGCTGGTGTTTCCCTAAGAATATTGGGTATTGTAGCCACCATGTTTCTTGCGCTATGGCTTTTTTATAGCCAGGACCTATGGCTTGCCCCAGCTATTATTGGGTTACTTTTGGCCTTGCAAATTGGTGAGTTGATTTACTATGTCAATTCGATCAACCACAAGCTGGCACGTTTTCTGGATTCTATCCGATATGCAGATTTCTCGAGTTCCTTTACTTCGGACAGTCAGATGGGAAATTCATTTCGTGAAGTGAACAAGTCCTTCAATGAAGTGATGGAAGTATTCAAGCAAACCAGGGCAGAAAAGGAAGAGCAAATGCTTTTTCTGCAAGTGATAATCCAACATATCAATACAGGGATTATTTCTTTCAACCCGGACGGAAAAATCGGTGTCATCAACAATTCTGCTAAGCATCTACTCCAAATTCCGCAATTTCGTGACATCACCGACTTGGGAAAGCTTTCCCCTGAACTGCTGAAAGAGGTAGTGGAAATGAAGCCCGGACAGCGGATATCCAAGAAGGTAAACCCTTCGCTCCACTTGATTATCCAATCAACATCCCTGAAAATGGGCGGTCAGAGCTGGACCCTCCTTTCCTTGCAAAACATCAATGCAGAACTTCAATCCAACGAGCTCGAGGCCTGGCAGAATCTTACTAAAGTGTTGCGACATGAAATCATGAACTCAATCACTCCAATTTCCAGTTTGGTAGAATCGTTACGGACTATTTTGGACGAAGACAGCTATGTGCAGCAAGAAGGTTTTTTGATCAAAAGAGATGGTTTTCAGGACATGCAGGAAGGATTGGACACGATTGCCAACCGTAGTAAGGGGCTTGTCGCTTTTGTAAATGCTTATCGGGATTATACCAATATCCCTAAACCGAACAAAGAGCTGATCAAAGTAAACTTCTTGTTTGAGCATGTGCTAAATCTCATGAAAGAAGAGCTGAAATCAGCCGAGGTGAAGGTGATCAGATCGATTATGCCAGAAGAATTGGACATCTTATGCGATCAGGATCAGATTACTATGATTTTAATAAATCTGATTAAAAATGCTTCCGAGTCCCTTCAGTCCCAAGCGGAGCGGACTATTTGGCTGAGAGCAATTGGGCAAGGCGATTTAGGATTAATAATCCAGGTGGAGGATTCGGGACCGGGGATCATTCCAGAGGCGCTTGAGCGAATTTTCGTTCCCTTCTATTCTACCAAAAAAACCGGTAGCGGTATAGGGTTAGCTATCTCCAGACAGATCATGAACCTACACCGTGGCAGCCTGGAAGTAACTTCCATTCCTAATGAGCGAACGGTGTTTACGCTGAGTTTCAGGTAGGGAAATGGTTTGGAGATTTGGAGGTTTGGAGGTTTGGAGGTGGGAAGTTGGAGGTTGGAAGGAAGTGCGGGTGACAGTAATTCAGAATTCAGAATTCGATGTTCGGGTAATATATGAAGTTGGAAAGTGACTTCTATGCCATTCGTGTGACACGAACGGCGGCACAGGAAACGCCATAGGCCTACCTATGCCGGTCCAGACAGACTAACGATGTTGGATAGTACCTTCAGAAATAACGCCAACGGCGTTAAACTATTAATATAAAAAAAAAAGCCAAACAGAATACCGACCCCAAAGTGGGTCGAACTCAATTCCGGTATTTAGGGAAATAAGAAGAAAAACAACGAAAAAGTGTTAAGGTGTAGCCAGATTGTGTGCATTTAACCGTGCCAACTTGAGTGCCTGCCCTCAGGGAGGCGGGTCTCCACTCACGCTTTATAAACGCAGTCAGGAAACTGCATTTTTATGGAGCCAAGTCCGAAGACTCTTGAACTAAATAGATCAATTTCAATATAAAAACCCAAAAAGCCACAATGGAATTTTTCTTTCAAAACCTATTTCCGTATCATCAACTGCTAATATATAGGAGTCAGCATCACGAACTTGTTTTGAAGATTTACTTTTACCCCCTACCTCAATCGTAACTCCATCTACTAGAAAATCTCCATTTTTCGGCTCAAACACTTCAAATCCTCCATTTAAAAATTGACCCAAGAGAAATGTTTCCCGCAAATTACCTTTATCAGGAATCGGGTGAATAGCAAAGGATAGATTAGTGTTTTCCAAAAAGATTTTGTCCGGTTTCTGCAGCCTGGACACGCCTTTACCTTCGGTAGACAGCACATTCAACAGTCTTGCATCCCTTAGTTGATAAATATATTCCAATACACGGTCTCGTGATATATTTAATTTATTCGACAGTGCCAGAATATTTGGCTTGAAAGGAGCTGATTCTGCTATGACACCTATTAATTTTTTCACTTTGACAGCTGTTCCTGCGTTATAAGAAGCAATATATGCAAGATCCGTGTCTACTACTGCATTTATGATCTGTTCCAATTTCGGCAGATATTCGCCCTCTCCCTCGTTGAAAATAGGCAAATATCCCTTTTTGATGTATTTATTATATGCTTGTAATGGACGGACCACTGAAGCAATCTCCTGACTTATTTCCTTGTGACGATTAAGAATATCATCCAGTGATATAGCCTGAAAAACTGCTGTTCCCGTAAACTCCAGATATTCCCGGAATGAAAGGCCGGGCAGAGAATAACTGATTACCCTCCGGCTCAGGTCTGCTTGTCCCCTATAAATGTCCAATGCAGATGATGCGGAAAAAACCACCTTTAATTGTGGAATCCCGTCGTAGATATTCTTAAGCTCTCGTGACCAATTTGGATACTTATGAACCTCATCTATCATCAGGATTTCCCCGCCTTGCTTATACCAATCCATTGCAGTGTCTAACAGGGTATTGGTATAGAACCAAGTATGATCTGCTGTGACGTACAACCCTTTATTTCTATCTCTCAAACCGAATTTGAGATGCTGAAGCAGTAGCGTAGTTTTTCCAGCTCCACGAGGTCCTTTAATGCCAATCATCCGCTGATTCCAGTTTATTTTTTCATGCAGATGCCTCCTATAATCATTTGTAATAGGTTGCATTAATATTTCCTGAAAATTGACAAGTGCTAGCATTTTGTAGTTTCAATACAACAAATATAGCTCAATTTTGCAGTTTTCAAACTACAAAACAGGAATGTTTAACAAGAGGAAGCATTGGGGATAGTAGTAGCACATCCAAAGTCTTTCAAACATTTGAAGGCAAATTAGAACCCTTTCTAATCTTCCAATACAATTAAAACTTAACCATAGCAGTCACCCCAAATGTCGCCGGATTGCCTAAGTGAGAGGGTCCAAAGTTATAGGCGTAGTCAATGTAAGTCGTATCAAAGATGTTCTTTCCCCAGATTGTCAATTCCATGGTTTCTGAAACAATTCCAAATTTAGCATTGGCAATCTGGTAAGCATCTTGGGAAATGGTATTCTCCAAATTGAAAAACTGTTCTCCAAAATAGAGCCACTCCCCTCTTACAAGCCACTCGAATTTTGCGGAATTAAAGAATTTTGGTGTCCATTGGGCTGCCACCATGGACGTGACATCTGGGGTAAAGATCTGCCTGTTGCCAGAATAATCCACATCCCCATTTTCTTCTGGTAAGACTAATTCATCATACGTGGCTTTTGTATAACCAAAGCTCCAATCCAATGTTACATTTCTAACTGGAATAGCACTTAATTCCCACTCTACACCCCTTGTCTGGAGATTACCCGCATTCTTCGTCACTACAAATGCATCTGGCAACACGAGCTGCGGAACCTGCACATCCTGTATTGAACCATAAAAAACTGAAATATTAGCTCTTAACTTTCGGTTGAAGAAGTAATTTTTACTGCCTATTTCAAAATTATTTGAATATTCTGGATCATAGGCAAATAAAGGTGGAGTACTTGGATCCGAACCAATCTGTGTCAATCCTCCAGGCCTAAATCCACGGCTGTAACTTCCATAGATTTCATTGGTAGGTGACAATTGATAACCCAAGGCAACTTTTGGAGAAATAGCAGTGTAGTCTACATTCCCCGTAGTATCTGGCTGAGTGATCATCGGATCACCTTCACTAAAAACCAATTCTTGGCTTACTGTCAACTCCTTTTTCTCGTAATCAGCCCGCAAACCGGCAGTCACATTTAGTTTGGTGGTGAGCTGATAGGTAGCCTGTCCAAAGAATGCCAATCCAAAGTTCTTACTGCTATTTGTATTCAAATTAGTAAAATCTGTAATCGGTGATCCAACCATTCCTGCATCAGCTCCAAAGTAAGTTCCCTGACGGGTAGGTGCGTCTGCTGTGAATCCAAAGAAACCAACTTGCCAGTTCAATTCTTGACCAAGGTCAGCGGAAGCTAACCGTAACTCCTGGGTCCAAACTGTGTTTGTATTCCAATCCTTGCCATAATCATTCACAATAGAAACGGCGTCCAGCGGGGAGAAGTCTCCATCAATTGGCGTTTTGTAATAGCGATAATTATTTTGATAAGCTGTTTGGGAAGTGAAATGATATTTTGGACCCCTGTTTTTTATAACCAGAGAAAAATTCTGGCTATTGTCCACCATCTCCGTAATTGCATTCTGATTCACTTCAAAAGGATTTTCTAAAGCTGAATTAGGATCTGGCGCTAGCGAAAATGGCCCATTATTTCTTCCTGTATTACTTTTAATCGAAAGAGAAGCTTCCCAATTTTTAGCAAACAGGTAATTTAAGTAACCGGAGATGAAAACATTATTCTGTTTATCAAAGTGACTCCCATCATACAAATTGGTATAGAAACCATTTTGCCGATCTGAAAGTAGCGTTAATCCACCGTACAACTTGTCCTTGATCAATCCAGATTTAACTCCGGCAGCAATTCTGTTGAACCCATAATTCCCTATATCTGCACGAACAAATCCGCTTAGGCCTTCAGATTTTTCTTTGGTGATCACATTGATCACGCCCCCCATCGCATTTCTCCCATAAAGTGTTCCCTGTGGGCCACGAAGTACTTCAATCCGCTGTACATCATTGAGAAGAAAAAAGTAGGTATCCAACCCAAATTGATTTACCCCGTCCACATAAGTAGCCACCGCAGGTTCATAGGAAGTCGTGGTCACCCCACGGATAGAAATCACATTTCGATTATCCCCAGGATTTGAAGAATATAGGTTTGGGATGTATCCGCGGAGATCCCTTGTCTGCCAAAGGTTCATCTCCTCAACTTTCCTTTCGTCAATATTTGAAACAGAAAATGGTACCTTCTGAAGATCCTGAGTTGTCTTCTGTGCAGTCACCATTACTTCACCGAGTTGAGTTTCGGGAATGGTATCCGTTGATTGGGCAAAAGAAGCTTGGCCAGCAAAGTTGAATCCAGCAATAAGAATCAAAGCTGCCAGCCTCTGGGTATTGATAATCGGCATAAAAGAATTCAGTTCGTTTTTTTGCGAATTTAAGGATCAAAGTCCTATCTCAGCTAACCATTAAGATAAAACCCTTTGGTCAACCAAGTAAATCTAAAAATTCATAAAAATGTTTTTTGTAAAAAACATTTTAGCAATCTGTTTTTTATAAAAAACAATTTTTAATTTGTTTTATCTATAAAACACTATGGAAAGACTTCTTGAAATTTCAGATCGAAGGAAAGCAGCCAAAACACCCTCTTTTGAAAGGTACCTGTCTAAAACTATTGATTGGAGTCAACGGCTGATCCTGATTTTGGGACATAGAGGTGTGGGTAAAACCACATTGATGCTGCAAAACATGCAAAAGGCAGGAAATAAGGGTATTTACATCAGCCTGGATGATTTTTATTTTGAAGAAAACCGACTTGCTAAACTAGTTGAGCAACTTTATCAAAATGGAATAAGAACGTTCTTTCTGGATGAAGTTCATAAATATTCTAAATGGTCTATAGATCTTAAGATTTTATATGATAACTATCCCAATGCCAACTTTGTAGTATCAGGGTCCTCCATACTTGAACTTGGGAAAGGCATAGCTGATTTGTCCCGAAGAGCTACTGTTTATCATTTAGCAGGACTTTCTTTGCGTGAATTTTTAGAACTTGAGCTAAGTATTTCTTTTCCCAAGTTAAAGTTAAATCAACTGATAGCTAATCACCCTAGCCTCAGTGCTGGAATATCCGACCAGATTGATATTCTTTCCGCCTTTGAAAAGTATCTGGAACTGGGCTATTACCCTTTTTACAGAGAGAGTCAACCACTTTACAAATCAAGACTAATTGAGACGACCAATTTGGTACTGGAAACAGACATAGCTCCATTTGAAGATCTGGCCCATAAAACGATCAGGACTATGAAAAAATTAATCTTCATCATCAGCGAATCTGTCCCTTTTATTCCCAATATCAGTAAGCTTTCAGAAAGATTAGAGGTGTCCAGAAATACAATTCTGAAAATCCTTGATTTGCTAGCCCAAGCTCAAATTCTAAACTTGCTTAGAGCATCTACTCAAGGTGTATCCTTTCTTCAAAAACCTGAAAAAATCTACCTTCAAAACCCTAATCTTGCATTTGCCTTTTCTACTAATCAAGCTAATCTGGGCAACATCCGTGAAACTTTTTTTTTCAACCAGCTTCAGGTTGGCCACCAAGTAACGCTGCCAAAATTCGGCGATTTCATGATCGACAATACCTATGTTTTTGAGGTGGGTGGGCCAAATAAAACCAGTCAACAAATTAAGGGAATTCCAAATTCTTTTGTTGCAGCCGACGGAATAAAAACCAGTGGAGGAACCAAAATCCCACTTTGGCTTTTTGGATTTTTATATTGAAATGTTTTGCATCTGGAATTTCGTCTATTTACCCGAAAGAAGCGCTTTGCTGCTTCACATAATCAAGCGTAGATTTTGCAACACCAAAACTGGCAGGAAGCTGAACATAATCAAGTTGATTACAGGCTATTTTGATCTGAGCCTGATGATGAATGCAATGCTCTAAATTATAAAAAAGCTCGCGATAATAACTACTTTGGATAAGCTGGGAGGCAAGACCCGCATCTACTTTCAACGAAAGTTCCTTGTCCGGAAAGTCAAGTTTAGCTTGAATAGCTTCTATTTTATTCAAAGCAGCATTCACTTCAGTTTCTAATGCTTGATCTCGTTTACGCTTATCATAACAGATAATTCCCGAAGAATACTGATTCTGAAGGCAATCATATAATTCCAGAATATGCCTTACATGCTGCCCTATACTTGATGTCTTTAGTACTGGTGATAGGTTTGCATAATCGCCTTCCTGTAGTTGAGATATAAACTCCGATAATTCTTCTAATACTTCCCAATTTAATTTACTCAGTATATTCTCAATTTGCATACTTTCTTTTTTTTGAAAAAAGCCGATCTTTTAAATATCAGGGACTGGAGTAGAATTACACTTGCCAATAACCTCAAAATCCACTTAACACTTTTCATTTGAGGTGATTTTCGATCAATCATTTATTTTTTACAAATTTTTGGCAAAAATAATCGAAGGAAATTTATTGAAATGTCTTCTAGCCACCATCCAGGATAACCTTCATTATTTCCCGAAATAGGAAATCAAGCTTTTCCAATTCTCTTTCGTGTTGAATTTTCTCCTGTCTTTTCTGAGATAGAACTCAGCTACATCAGCCATTTGCCCAAAAAACTTGTGAATGGTTTTCAACCCACTTTTATAATTTTTGTCCGGAGAATACATATGGATCGGCTCTGCATTTGCCCCGTTTACTTCAAGAATTTTAATCAGTTCAGGGTTAGAAAGATCCCCAAACTGATTGACTTTCACATCTAATCTCCCGTAATGAATCCCTTTCACATTATCGAAAATATGCTGAAATGCCCCGACAATTTCCGCGTTGATCCTTTCTGAGTAATCTAGAAACACGGCACCTTTGCAATGGTTTCCCATTGGGCTCAAATTCACTTTTTCTCCTGCGGCAGGCACAGATTCATACACCTCAAGCAAGCCTTGATATCGAGAAACACGTGGATGAGCAACAATTAATTCACTGATGGTCGACTGCCCATTCCCGATCACTTGAAGCGGGATTTTCTTGGTGAGAGAGGGAATCGAAAGTTGATGCCTCTCCGGATCCACAACAAAAAAGACTCCATATTCCTCAGGCACATCAATGAATTCCTGGATTATAAGGTTCTGATTGACGACAGCTTTAAGATATTGTTCCAATTCTGAAAATGTCCCAAGAAGCTTCACCCCTTTGCCTCTTTCTCCAAAGTCTGGTTTAACAATAAAAGGTGAACCAATATCAAACAGCCGAATTCTTTCCCAAATTTTGGTTGCATCTTCATTTGAATTCACCAATAAAGTAGCTGGAATATTCGCAACTGGAAAATGATTTTGTGCAGCAAACTTAGAGTAATTGTAAAGCCCCCCATTTTCTAAATTAGGATTTGCCGCGGCAAAGAAGTTGGCTTTCCGAAGGCGCACAGCCCAATAAATCCCTGACAAAAACATCGGTACATGAAACCACCACGCTGGCCCAAACTCAAAAGAATTGTACAGCCTGGTGGGATCCTCGTAGTGGTCCCAATCAGGAACGGGCACTTTAGGAACTGGATTTATTTGTTGCTCGGTTTCAACCATACATTAATCACCTTTCTTTTTGACGGTAGGCCAATTTTTATCTGCCTTCTTGATCATTTCCTCTCGATCAGCAGCCCAATCTTCTTGCACCTTCTGGTTATAATTCAGGTATAATTTACCATCAACAATAGACCAGGCATCAGGAGAAATTGGGGCTTTGTATCCACCCGCAAGACCAAATGCACAGTATCCGCCATATTGGGGCATGAATTTTATCGGATCAGCTTTGAAAAGATCCAGGTTTTTCTGGGAAGAGAAAAGCCAGTTTGCCCCTTTATAAGCATAACTAAACTCCTCTTTGCCTTTAACCGGTTTTGATTCCGTGAAATAGGAGACTGGATCATATCCTTTGATTGCTTGATCGTGAGCCGAGTACACTTCTGATTCTTGGGCAAAAGTACAACCCATCAACTGCATCAGGAATACGGAAAGGAACATTTTTTTAATGGCATTCATCATGGACAACTGTTTAATTTGTTTTGAAATTCTGTTAATTTAATTTCAATAGTATACTCTGATCCATTTTTTTTGGCCATTTCTGGATGTCGTGTAGTTGACAGATTATTAAAAATAGTTCTGGTTATACAGAAAAACCACTATTCAAAAAAATTAAATACTGTACCTAAAGGCACAGCTGCATTCGCTTCCGATTAATTCTACCAATTTCCTGAGGCTGTCTCAAAAGTCAATTCAAGAGCCTGGGATTTGGCTACCGACCCAAATAAAACAGAGGCTGTTACTAGTTATGGGACAGCCCCCGGTTCATCTTCATCGCAGCTCAATAAATAAAAATACCTAGCCGACATGGGCTGACTTATGGCATTATAAATACAAATAAATCAAAGTCCCAGCGGGACGGCACATATTATTGCCAGAAGTTTTAACCTCTGGTTTTCCTAATCTATGTTCCCCCTTTTTCACAAAGTCCCAGCGGGGACGGGTCGTATTCTTTATGAACTTGACATGATTCTTATATTTTATTCCATCAATATCGCTCATGCCTATGGCATTTTAGCTACATCCTATTTTATTTTAACCGGACATTGAAATGTCCGGTTAAAAAGTCGGTCATGCCTATGGCATTCATGAATAAATCAAAGTCCCAGCGGGACGGCACATATTATTGCCAGAGGTTTTAACCTCTGGTTTTCCTAATCTATGTTCCCCCTTTCCCACAAAGTCCCAGCGGGACGGGTCGTATTCTTTATGAACTTGACATGATTCTTATATTTTATTCCATCAATATCGCTCATGCCTATGGCATTTTAGCTATTCAGAATCAAAAACGCCCTAATTCTTTTAAAATGAAAGGCTGGATATAATGGGGTTCAACAATCATGTAAACCTTAAAGCTTGACAATTTAACTGCGGCCTTTGCGTCTTCCTTTGCGCCCTCGCGGTTAAAAAATGAAACCTCAACCATTAGGAACCTTGGGTTCTATCCATAGTAAAGCAAGTAATCCCAAGAACAACCCATACCACACCCAATCAGAAACCCGATTCTTGACTGGCTCCTCCTCCAGCGAAGTAGTATTCCCTGATTGAGCCACCAAAAAATCAGACCTAAGTTTTGCCGCATGCAGACTTGGCCATTCTTCAGGAGTATATACAAACACTTCCAGACTATCTGCCAATGTGAGCCAACCGGAAGTTGAAGTCACTAATCTGCCTGATTTGCCAAAAGGATTTATCAAGGATTGTTGGAGATAGAGTGTATCTGCTCCAAATAGGACAAAATCAGCTTCAAACGTCTCTTGATAACTAGAAAAAGAATGAGTTAACCCCGCAAAATGAGGAGCCATGATTTCTGTTGCATTTAAACCTTCAGGTCGCAACTTCCCTAAGATTTCTTCCCAAATAGCCCGGTATTGTAAACTATCTCCAGCCAATTTAAGTGGATAAGTCTCTTTGAGGAAACTCACCCCCACTTTAGAATTCCCAATTTGCTGTATTGCAACTGAATTCTCCAAAAGCAGATTCTGCGCTACTTTGGGTGCAAATTGAAAGGGTGCTGCATCTAGATCAGGCTGTACCGTTCTTGATTCGGCATTGCTGGTTCGGGTTACTTCAAAATCAGATCCCACAAGCTTGTTCAAGCGGGCAATATCCTGATATACATTGACCAGATTCATTACTAACACAGATGCCCCAGCCTCTATTGCTGGTTTGATAGTAGCATCGCTGAGTTGAGCAGGGTCAATAATCAAGAATTGACTAGAATCCGAAGCTGTACCAGAGTGAATTGTAGCGTTCTTTGAAATCTTGATTTTTTCGTTCACTTCGTGGCCCCAACTCTTTAAAAATTGGCTTAAGAACCGGATCTCGGCATCTGGAAAAGCCAATTGTACAGTAAATTGGATTGGAACAGGTGCAGTAGAAAAGAACCTTATCTTTCCCAATAATGAATCATTTGCATGAAGGTCAAGCTCATTTCTTCCAACCAAGCTCACTGGAAACTGAAGTTTAAAATCCGCTGATCCAGCTTTCAAGAAAGTTTCGGATAACTTCTCCCCAGCCTGTGAAAGGACAAGACGGATGGAATCCTCCACAATCATTCTACCCGCAATTGTTTGGGTTTCTCCTCGTTGTAAACCCCCTTTCCAGCTTAAAAAAGGCACTTCTCCAGCTTTTTCCTCCTGAATCCAATGCAGCTTTTTGTCCTTGAATTTCATTAAATCAAGCTGGCTGAAATCTGACCCTAACAAATAAACCGGGTTTCCTTCACCGCGATAGCGATCAATCGGTACGGATACTTTTAGGCTCAAACTATCCTTCCAATAACGGATCTGGTCTTTAGAAATAGATTTGGAAACAACTAAGACTCCATCGTCCAACCTCGAAGTTTCCCAAACAGGTTGTACTAAATAAGCAGCCAATACAAAAAATAATGCACCGTTCAGAAAAGATTTCAACCATTTTCTGGCGGGGCGATGAGTTGCTTTTGCTATCCAAAAAAGCTGAACAGCCAGCACTATCATAATCGCGAGAATGAAGATCCAGGTCCAGGTCCATGAAAGTAAAGGTTCGAATTGAATCATGGTAGTTTATCCCAAAAGGCTTTTTCGAGTTCTTTTTGTTTTAAAAAGGAAGTAGTTGAACCTGCTTTATTGGCAATCATCGGATACAGCTTTTGGAAAAGCTCCTTTTTACCGGCTTCGGTAATTTTTCCGGATTTGACTTCTTGCAGCAACAGTAACACAGACCAATCCTCCATTCCGGAATAAGTCATTTTTGCAGTCCAGATCTCCCCTAGCCTCTGAATAATGGCCTGATCAGCCTCTGAAACTTCATTTTTAGAAAGCATTCCAAGGACTTGGGCGGCCAACGGTTCCAGCCGCAGTGAAACTTCCCGCTGTTCCTTTTCAATTTTAGTGTTTAACTCTTCCAGATCCCCAGAAAGGCGTTTTTCGGCTACCTTCAATGGCGGAGGCTCAAATCCAGTTCGCTTCACATAAACTCTTGATTTCTGCTGTACAGATTTAAGATATTCCAGCGCCTTCTCTTGAAAAGGAAGTGCTTTCTCAGGTTCAAATAGCCGCAAATACAGTTCAGATTGCCACATCTGTTCCAAGGCCATCTTCAGTGTACTTTTAGTAGATTCCTCAAAATAGGTATTTGCTTCACCATCTTCATGATTATGCAAATACGCATCTAATATGCCCCCAATCCCATCACCTTCATCCGTACGTGATTCTGAAGAAGCATGCGATTCTTCCGAATGATCGTGTGCAGGCAAATTCACATTGGCAGTGATTCCAGCCTCATGTTCTTCATCATGCCGGTGCTCGTAGCCTTCCAATAGGTTCTCGACCACATCCCGATCTGTCTGTCCGCCACCTGCATTGTCTTCAAATTCCTCTCCTAAATATTGCCCATATCTTAATCTGAGCATCTTTTGGTCGTAGCCGATTTCATTGGAGGTGGAATTGAACTCCTGCTCCGACATATTCTTTTTTTCCGCTAGCAGCTTTTCAGTATCAATAATTATCTGACGCTGGCTACGGAAATATTCGGGCATCACATGTATGGCCATTCCCACCAGCTCTTCTTCCGTCATCCCGGTAGAATCCACATAATTAATAAAATAGGTGTCGCTCCGCGAAAAATTAGGGGATGGTGATTTGTTGTCTATGGCAGCCCAATAATAATAGATCTCATCGCCTTGCCTGAAATCAAATGAATTCAGATCCAGCGAAACAGAGATATCTTCTGACTTGAAATTTTTCGCTGCAATCGGAATCCTGTTCTCTCTGAATTTGACATTTTCCCCTGAACCACGGGCCAATGTAGCGACAAGAAATACTTCACGAACTTTAAAATCATCAGAGACTTTGGCATTCACAGAAATGACTTTAGGATCTTTTGAGAAATGATAGGTATACAACTCCTTATCGGCAGGCTGTATCAGTGGCTCCTGATCATCAATTGCCTGTAACGTAAAAAAATCCGATTCATAAACGGTCTTCTCCTGTCTGCTCGCCCGTAATGAATAAATACCTGAACCGATGATCCTATCTTTCAATTCAAAATGACCCCCAACTTGAGCAAAAGGCAACGTTTGTCCATTTGAATTCACCAATTCCAAATCGGCTTGATCAGCATTTTCCATCTTCAATATCCAAACGACCTCAGAACCTTTTATGGCAGAAATTGAGAGTTCCGATTGAGTCGTAGCCTGTATTTCAGTATACGCTGGCGGGGAGATGGTGACTGTGGCACTTGACATCCTGACCGGAGGATCTGGTTCATTTGACACTTCCTCATTAACCAAAATTAGAATGTCTGACCTGAGGGCTTTTTCTTCCATTCCAATCCAGAAAGTCAGTCCATAAGCGCATCCAGCAAGAATGAAAACCAATACAAAAGGCCAGATCCGATGATACCAAATGCCTAGCCTTTCGCCTTGAAAGGAAGAATTTACCCGTTCCCATTGAAGTTCTTCAGCCACGTTTCTGGAAGGTTTGTCCACTAATTCCAGACTAAATTCCAATCCTGAAAACCGCTCGTGAAGTATCCGGATTGCATCTTTTCGTAGGTTTTTGAACAATCCCAAAAAATACCCTGAACTGAAAAATCCCAATCCACCCATTGCAATACTTACTAAAGTCGACGGACTAAATATCATAGAAAAAACAGCTACTGCTAACCCCACAAGCAATGCTTTTACCCCAGCTTGAAGATGGAGTTGGAATTCTGTTTTGGCAATATAGTTCTCAATGTTACTCATATGCCCTGACGATTGGAGAAATACCTTTCCAACCCTAAGCAGATTACGAAAAGTGATATCAGCAGTAAGTTTAAATTGGCTTTCTGCTGCTTATGCTGTTTATCCGGTATAAAGCGGCTCTTCAATTGCGACACACTTATTGGAACATCTTTTTGATCGATAGCTAAATACGCCAAGAAATTCTCCAGAATCACTTCTGGAAGTCTTCCTGAACGAACTACTTCTGAATGTTCAAAATCAAGGGCATCTACGAAATTCACCAGGTAAGACTGTGTAGGAAATGATAATTCTTCTGAAATAAAGTAAAGCTTATCCCCTCCTTGCTGTGTGTCCATTGCATGATCAAATACAAGCTTTGCCTCATCTACAGCCGAAGTTTCCGTGAATCCAAATCCATATACATGCTCAATTGCATCAAGGGAAGCCCGAATAAATTGTGCCGCTGAATCAGTTATTTCTTCTCCGATGAAATACGGAAATCGAGCTTGATCAATCTTGCCCGTATCATTTACCCCCCCGGAAATAGAATCAAGCAACCCGACTTCATCCACCACGACAGTTGCTCCACCAGCAATGGTATAAACTTCATTTTCGGATTGCTTTATAGCTGTCTGACCAAGAAAAAGGATCGGGGCTACAGGTGTTACAAAAAACTGTTCTTTATAGGTGTTCTGAGAATTCTCCAGATATAAATTTAAGGCATCGACGTCCGATCCTATTCCATTAAGGGAAGTTTGGAGTTCAAATTCAGATCCTCCAGTCTTCATCTCCTCCAGCGATCCAATGGAAGTCAAGTCCTCATCCGCCCAATAAACTTCCTCTCCCTTTTGAAAAGCCTGTTGAAGTTCAAATCTAAACTCCTCAATGAGCGGCTCAGTAGGTTGAACCAAGTGAACTATTCTCTTTTCGGAATCATCTTGGCTGGAAATTACCAACTTGCTCAGCAACCCAACTATTAAAGTCAACAGCAGAATCCTCAATATAAGTACCAAAATATTTTCCAGGCGAAAGCCTTTAGCCACAGCACTTTCCTTGGTCAGAAGCCATTGCATTGCAGCCCAAGCCATTACATGCCCTTTTTTGCCCCGCCATAAGTGAACTAGGATCGGGATACTGATTCCGATCAGTCCCCAAAGAAATATAGGCTGTAGAAACTGCATCAGGACTTTTGTGCTACAAAATTATTGATTACCCCTGCAATGGAATCAGTCAACCGGATCTGGAACAGACGAACCTGAGGCAACTGTAATTCTTTTTTAAACGTCTCGAGATAACTTTGAATCGCAGAATTATAGGTTTTCCGCACTGTATCCCCATCCAAGATGATCGATCGGTCACTTTCTAGATCCTGAAACCTAAAATTTCCCTTCAGTTCAAATTCCACTTCGTTATTCCCTAAAAGTTGAAAGAGCACAATTTCCTTCTTTGGATGTCGCATTTGATCCACTATTTCCAGCCATTCATTTTCTTTTTGAAGAAAATCAGAAACCAGAATTATCAGTTCCCTTTGTTTACTTTTCAACACAGGAAAATCCTGCTTTACAATCGGCCAGTTCCCCTCTGCCGTTTCTTCTTGCAGATGATACAAAATCCGCTGAAATGATTTAGGTGACGCAGCCACTTTCTGTTGAACCTGCCCGTTTTTTAACGTAAAAAAAGTCATGGAATCCCCTTGCAAATGCGCTAAGTATGCAAGTGAAGCCAACAAATTCTTGGCATACGAAAGCCTAATAACACCATCTTCTTCATAATTCATAGAACCGGAAAGGTCCAGCATCAGCCGGATCTGTAGCTGACTTTCCCCGGGTGATTCCTTGATCATATGCTTCCCTGACCGGGAATAATATTTCCAATCAATTCGCTTAGGGTCGTCTCCCGCAGCATAATGCCGGTATTGTTCAAACTCTGCGCCTACCCCTACCCTTTTGCCCAAATGCACACCATGCTTAAGTTGCTCGCTGATTATTTTGGCGGCCAGCTTCAAGTTGTTGAGTTTGAATAGTTCCAGGTTACTAGCTTGCATTGATTGGATGTGATTCTAGGATTTTGGAGATCACAGCGTCTGCCTGAACGTTTTCTGCTTCAGCACGGAAATGCAAAGAAAGCCGATGCCTCAGCACAGGAAAAGCAAGTACCTTGATGTCTTCAGGAGTAACTGAATATCTTCCGTGGACCAGTGCTCTTGCTTTGGCACAAAGAATCAGAGCCTGTCCGGCACGGGTTCCTGCGCCCCATTCCACATAATCCCTAACAGTCTGAACAGCTGTAGATTCCGGACGGGTGGATCGGATCAATTTATTGATATAGGTAAGCAGCTGAGAATCAATATGAACCTCTCGGGTAAGTTGCTGTAACTTCAGAATATCTGCAGCTGTAAATACGACATCCGGTTTTGCTTTGTAGGTTCCAGTTGTTTTCTCCAGCACATCCAATTCTTCTTGCTCGGTGGGGTATCCCAATTTAATGTATAACAGGAAGCGGTCCAGCTGCGCTTCCGGAAGTGGATAAGTTCCGGCCTGTTCAATCGGATTTTGCGTAGCAATAATTAAAAAGGGAGCTGGAAGAGCATGATGTTGTCCACCATAGGTGATCACTTTCTCTTGCATGGCTTCCAGCAGCGCTGCTTGTGTCTTGGGCGGTGTTCTGTTGATTTCATCTGCCAGCACCATATTTGCGAAGATCGGCCCCCGGTTGAACTGAAAGAATTTCTTGCCGGTTTCGTGATCTTCTTCGAGAATCTCAGTCCCCAAAATATCCCCAGGCATCAGATCAGGCGTAAATTGAATCCGTTTGAAATTCAATTCCATCCCCTGCGAAAGGGAGTTTACCATCAGGGTTTTTGCCAAACCGGGCACTCCTTCCAGTAAGCAGTGTCCGCCAGCAAGCAAGGTGATAATGAGCTCATCAATTACCGGTTCCTGGCCGACGATCACTTTTGCCAGTTCTTTTTTAAGTACTGGAATCTTACCTACCAGTTCCCTATATGCCGTCAAATCTGTTTTTTCCAATATCATCGCGTTAATGCGTAAACCACTATGTTGACTCCAAACTTAGTATTGTCAACCTTTAAGAATCGTTTGTTTCTGAAATCATAATCCCATTCACAGCCATAATCTTTATTGCTGTAAAGCACCCCTATTCTACCGTTGATTACGATAGCTTTGAGATAATCATGAATCAGGTCATCACCCCAGCCGTTAAGTTCAAAGGAAGTAGCCGGAGGGCCATCTTCAAACTCAAAGAAGGCCGAATAAATTGGGTGGTCATTGGGTATTTTTTGAAGCGCATCCTCTCCAAATGTTTTGGCCATTTCAGCCTCAAATGATTTCGCGAAAAGGCCGTCTATGTCATGATTGCAGTCATCCGCAAAGACAAAACCGCCATTCTCCACGTACTTCTTAAAATTCTGCCGTTCAGCAGTGGAAAATTCAACCAGTTTATGTCCAGAGATGTAACAAAACGGACTTTTGAAAATTTCCGGGCTGGTCAATTCCAGTACTTTCTCCTTTTCATCCACCGGAATAGTGGTATACTCTACCAAGGAATTGAGCAAATTGATCGGCATCCGCTGATCTGTATCCCAATTGCCGGAATTGTATTTGATTCTGGTGAAAAAGAAGGGAGTTATCAACTGAAATTTAATTTTAATCAGAATTAAAGACGACGGTCGACAGTCCACGGTCCACAGCAGTCTAAGGAATCATTTCATAAATAGTCCACAGACATGACCTTAAGTAGCTCCTATAATTTTGCCGAAGACTACCGTGGACTGTCGTCTGTGGACTGTTGACTTTTTTTAAACTGCGTCTGATAAACTTGTGAACGTAAAGTCACGGATTTTCATTGCCGGAATTAGGCTTCCCCCTACCCGCTGCGGTTTGCCCAGCGATTCGATATTGTTCAACATGATAATTGGACTTTCATTGAACCGGAAGTTTTTCACAGGGAATTTGATCTGCCCATTTTCTATGTAGAAGGTACCGTCTCTGGTCAGTCCCGTGTACAGTAGCGTTTGTGGATCCACTGCTCTGATGTACCAAAACCGGGTCACCAACACACCTCTCTCGGTGCTCTTGATCATATCGGCGATGGATTCATCCCCTCCCGCAAAAATATATCCGCCTCCACCAAATCCGCCACCGGGTCGCGAAAGTGGTTCCACTCCTTGCTTCGCTGCCCAATATCGGGAATAGGCAAGATTTTTCACCACACCATTTTCTACCCAAGTAGTTTTCTGTCTTGGCAGACCGTCACTGTCCCAAGGAGACATGGGAATATCCGTGTTAAAAGGATCAGAGGTAATCGTCACACGCTCATCGAACAGCTTCTCTCCCAAACGTGTTCCGCCACCTTTTTTGCTCATGAAGCTCCTCCCTTCATCGGCGCTTCTGGCATCAAAACCGCTGGTAAGCAACCGCATCAAATCCCCAGCGGCGGTTGGCTCCAAAATCACCGTATATTTTCCAGGTTCAATGGCCTGGGCATTCTTGGACGCCTGTGCTTTCTGCATGGCAATGGTCGTCACCTCTTTTGAATTCAGAAGATCAGCGTCGTTGAAGTCACGAATGGCGTACCCTGAGCCCGTTCCATCATCTGTTCTCACCGTAATGGAGAAATCTACCGAGGTATTTGTATTGTATCCGAATAGGCCTTTACTGTTGCCTGTGGCAACAAATCCAGAGAAATCCTCCAAATATCCTGCGGCAACCAAGCCTTGTTCGGTACAAGGTCCAATACTATCTGCAGCTAGTTGGGCGCGGTATTCAGGGTCTATCTTATCCGTAGCCTCACTGAAAGTTTTGGTCTGCGGATAAGTTTGCGTGCCCAGCATTGGCATATATTCGGGATTTTCGGGAGCCAATCTTGCAATTTCCTCCGAACGCTCCACTGCCCGTTTAAGGGAATCATCATCCAGCTCGTTGATGGAAGAGGAACCGCTTTTCTTTCCAAAAACAGAGGTAACGTTCAATTCTATTGCATTGGTCTCCCCACTGGTGTTTACAGTGTTCCTGGCATAACGAATATTACCTGTCCTCCCACCATAAACGGTGACTTCCGTCTCATCTGCTTTGGCATAGGACAGTACTTTATCTATAATTTTTTTAGCTTCCTCTTGTGTTAAAATAGCCATAATTCTCGCTTTGAGGTTAAATATTTCTTCCCGTATTGATCACATTCACGCCATCGAAACGGCTGGTCGAGCTGCCATGGGAGACAGCAGAAACCTGTGATGGCTGACCTTTGCCATCAAAGAAAGTTCCCATGAACCTGTAATCATCTTTATCGCAAATCTGCGAACAGGAATTCCAAAACTCCTGAGTGTTTGATTGGTAAGCTACATCTTCCAGCATCCCGGCGATTTCGCCATTTTTGATTTCGTAGAATACTGTTCCTCCAAACTGAAAATTATAACGCTGCTGATCTATGGAATACGAGCCCCGTCCGAGAATATAAATCCCTTTCTCCACATCCTTGATCATTTCAGCTGGGCTCAATTTTTCCGTACCCGGTCTCAAAGACACATTTGGCATCCGCTGAAACTGGACCGAGCTCCAACTATCTGCAAACGCACATCCATTGGATTCTTTTCCACCCAGAATACCCACTTGATCCCGGATTGCCTGATAGTTCACCAGCACCCCGTTCTTAATCAAATCCCACTCCTTGCATTTGACTCCTTCATCATCATATCCGGTATTGCCCAATGAAAAAGGTTGTGTCTTATCCGCCACAATATTTACTTTATCTGAGCCGTATTTGAAGTCCCCGGATTTCCATTTGTCCAATGTGGCAAAGCTTGTTCCTGCATAATTTGCCTCATATCCAAGCACCCTGTCCAGCTCCAGCGGGTGACCAATTGATTCGTGGATAGTCAGACCCAAATGATCCGGATCGAGTACCAGATCATACTTACCCGGCAACACGGACTTTGCGGAGATTTTTTCCTTAGCCTGCTTTGCCGCTACTATTGCGTCTTCCACCATGTCGTAAGAATTGTTGTAGCTGTTGAAGCCAGCTGGATTCATGATTTTATCTTTTTCCAGCCCATCCAAGTATTCGTAGCCCATCCCCATTGGCGTGCTCAATGCCTGCCTGGTTCTGAATCCCCCGGATTCCTTGTTTACCGCGGTGACGGTGAATGTGGGCCAAAGTCGGTGGATATCCTGGTCTATGTAAGAGCCGTCAGTTGAGGCAAAATACTTTTGTTCATTGATCATGAAAAGTGCAGAATTCACAAAAGCAGCTCCATTTTCCAGTGCAGCGTTGTTGGCTTTTAGCAGCAGATCAATTTTGTCTTTGACAGGAATCTCCATTGCATTTTTTTGAATCGGAGTATTCCAGGTAACCTCTCCGTGGCCAGGTTCCGGGGCCAGTTCCACCGGCTCAGTTTGAAGCCTTGCATTCGCTTTTGCGATGGCAACGGCATTTTCTGCACAGGCTTTGATTCCATCTGGTGTGACATCAGAAGTAGCCGAAAATCCCCAAGTGCCATCGGCAATTACCCGGATTCCGACCCCAAAAGTCTCTGAATTTGAAATGTTTTGGACATTTTTTTCTCGGGTGAACACATTCTGCGAAAGGTACCTTCCGATCCGCACATCCGTGTAGGTTGCTCCTTTGGATCTGGCTGCATTCAGGGCGATGTCAGCAAGTACTTTCTTGGCGGCAGGGTCCATTCCCGGTTCCAACAATTGGGCTGCTGAGACAGGATTGCCCATCATGACTAATCCGGAAGTAGCCAGGGCACCAAGCCCCATTCCGGAAAGGTGGATAAAATCTCTTCTTTTCAATTGACCTCCTAGTTAAAATTATAGTTTATATATTGAGTAAATCAGGCTGGGTTTAATAGTTCCCTTCAAAGTACTGCTATCATTGGATTAACCCAAATAAAAATACAAACTCGGTATATTTTCAGGGCATGAACTAGAAAAAGAGCGATGAATATCGAAAAATTCTAAATTTTTGACCCTAGGTTGATTTTCAACCTTAAGTTCAATTCCCAATCCCTGGGTGAAGTGCAATGCAGTAAGGAGATCAACAACTAGTAGTGGGAAACTATTTTATTGCAGTCCAAATCAAGAAGCATGAACAAAAGTGGGGGCTGTCAACGTGAGTGTCTTCTTTCACGTTAATAAGAAGCTCAACCATAATCAATGCTAAAAGACACATTTATACGACTGCTCAGAAACTATTCAGCGAATGACGCGCTGACAAATGAACTTTGGGCGGAAATTGAAAAAAGTTATGCTAATAAAAAACGGCATTACCACACCTTACAGCACCTTGAAAATGTATGGGTCGAACTGACCGACGTAAGGGAAAAAATAGTTAACTGGGACACCATTCTATTCACACTATTTTACCACGATATAATCTACAACCCGCTGAAATCTGACAATGAAGAGCGAAGTGCTGAACTTGCCGAAAATCGGATGAGACAATTAAGCGTCCCTGATAGTTCGATTGAGCGGTGCAAACGGCAAATTTTAGCGACCAAATCCCACCTTATCTCCACGGATAGTGACACCAACTATTTCACAGATGCAGATCTTTCAGTTCTAGGCCAGACGTGGGACATCTATTCACTTTATTATCAAAATATAAGAAAGGAGTTCTCTATTTATCCCGACTCAGTATATAATCCTGGCCGTAAAAAAGTTCTCCATCATTTCTTGGCAATGGAAAAAATATTCAAGACAGATGATTTTTACGACAAGTATGAGCTTCAAGCAAGAATCAATTTACAGAAAGAAATAGAATCGCTTTGAGATCCAGGTACATTTAAAGGTCTTATTTAACCAATTGCTCATGTTAGATTTAATGTCTCTGATGAACCAAGGAGAAATTTAAAATGCTGTACCTAAAGGCACAGATGCATTCACTTCCGATTAAATTTCTACCAATATCCTGTCTCTAACGGGACGGCTACTTTATTTTTGTGGGCTCTCTCAGTTCACCCGTCAAAATATTCCAAGGGAGGCACTTTCAATACCGAAAAGCCACAGAGTGTTAAGGATTTTATTCAGGAGTCTGTATTGTTTTGCGTCCAAATCGTGTACACATGAGTGCCGGGAGGTGAGTCCCCATCTAGATTTCCGCAAAGCAGTCAGGAGACTGCACCAATATGGTCCAAGTCTGATACTTGAACCAAGTGTCAACTGCCTGGAGACCCTGAATTACCTATCAATGGTGCGGAACGTCAAATTCACACGTGGCCTGGTGACCTTCTTGGTCGGAGGCAACCGATGCATCCAATGCGTTTGAGTCGTGCCTTTCATCACCAACAAACTCCCATTTTCCAGCACCTCCGACACAGTCTCTTTCGAAACTTTATGTTTAAATGAAAATTTACGTTCTGCCCCAAAACTTACGGATGCAATAGCTCCGTTCTTCTTCAAATCCTTCTCTCCATCGCTATGCCAGGCCATTCCCTCAGATCCATCATGATAAAGATTTAATAAGCAGGAGTTAAAAGTTTCACCAGATCTTCTTTCTACCAAGTTTTTTAATTGAAGAAGTTCTTTCGTCCAGGGTAAAGCCACCCGCGTATGATTTGAATACGTGTATTCAAATTGCTCCGCAGCATACCAAGCGACTTTGCGTTTGGTTTCTATCCGCTTACCAAAAATCACCGCTACATCATTTTTCCATTCGATCCGGGTTAGCAAATACTCCAGATAGTTCGTTGCCTCCGGTGAAGGCATGACTTTACCATAATAATACACTTCACCGTCTTTGGGCAACAAATTGATCTTATAGGAAGCTTCTTGATGAAATAAATCCATGTAATTAGTAACTGTTTGCCTGGGCTGCCTCCCAACCCAATATTGCTGATTTACGCGTTGGTCCCCACATGTATCCGCCTACATTTCCTGTGGACTGGATCACCCGATGGCATGGGATCAAAAATGCTACCGGATTGCTGCCAATGGCTGTTCCAACTGCTCTTGAAGCTTTTGGTTGATTAATTTTGCTTCCAATTGATCCATAGGTAGACACTTCTCCAGAAGGGATTTTCAAAAGTGCCTCCCATACTTTCAGTTGAAAAGGAGTCCCCTTTAAGTGGAGTTTCAAGGTTTTTAGTTGATTATTTCCCCGTTGGAAAACTGCCAAGGACTCCTTGTGAAATGTATCCACGGCTTGTTCAAAAGCGGCATTTGGAAAGCGGGCTTTCAAAGCATTTTCTCCTTCAATAGGATTTGAAATAAAAGCTAAATAGCAAATTCCTTTTGAAGTAGATGCAATGATTATGTTGCCAAATGGCGTATCCCCAAAGCTGTACTTTATCGTTAGATTTTCTCCTCCATTCTTAAATTCTCCAGGGGTCATTCCTTCAATTTTCACAAACAAATCATGAAGCCTTCCCGTCCCAGAAAGTCCAGTTTCTTGAGCGGTATCAAACAGTGTAGTTTCATGGCCTTTAAGCAATTGCTTTGCATATTCTACACTCAGATACTGCATAAACTTCTTTGGACTGACACCCGCCCAATCACTGAACATCCGTTGAAAATGGAATGGGCTCAAATGTACCTGTGCAGCTATTTCGGCTAATGATGGCTGTTTTTTGAAATTGTCCTGAAGGTATATGATGGCATCTGCTATCCGCTGAAAATTGATTGATGTAGTCTCGTTCATAATTTGTCTACTTGATTACTCAAAAGTAACCGGAATAGGATCCTATCAAAACCCGATTCTTGCGCAATATAGGCTGTGCGTCTTTAATCAAGTTCCAATGGTTACTCCTTTTTTCCTTTCAGCATCGCGTACACTGCCATGGCGTGTCCATGTCCAAGTTCAAAATCCTTCTTTAGCCAATCTGTGATGGCAGTGGCTTTGACACCAGGTATAATCTGATCTTGCTGGAAGAAGCCTTTCTCAGCGGCGATTCGTTTGAAATCTTCAGGACTATGACCTGTTTTCGCGTGAATATTATCTATATAAGCTTGAAATGACATCTTATTATATTTTAGGCGTAGGATTAAGTTTATGATGGTAAATGTACGACACTATTAAAATGGCGAGGATAATGAATGGGAAAAATGTCTGAAAACCTAATCCATCAACAGCATAATGGCTGATTGCAGCAAAAATAAAATCAAATGCAAATCCAGCATAAGCCCATTCTTTTACACGTTTTGGAAACTTAGGGATCATAAGGATGAGTGTACCGCATATTTTAAAAACTGTTAGTGCAGCTCCAAAATAGTCAGGGTATCCCAGATGCCTGATTCCTTCTTTTGCAAGTTCAGACTGTGAATAAAGTGCGGGCATTACTCCTTCAAAAAGGAATATAAAAGTGGTTGATGACCAGAAAATAATTTTGTCTCTTTTAGAAGATTCCATATTTATGTAGTTTTAAATTATATTCAAATATCAAACTTCTTCTACTCAAAGCTAGGGTATGAAAAAGACAATAAGGGGGTTAAATGCGAATACCGAACACTGAGTACTGAGAACACTGACTACTTTTATTCACTTCTTCTCATTCAGTACTATTTCGCCCTGAATAGCTTTGTCTACTACCAACAAAAGTAACGGTACAGACGTGTAGGATTGCTTTGGGCCTACTTCGACCTTATAATTCACCACCAGTTCGCCCGCCTCATGCTGCACAATTTTATCTGCATGAAGTACGGTCGCAAACTCATTTTCGGGCTTGGAAATGGCTATTACATACTCCTTTGAAAAATCAATTTCTGTAGGCGTTCCTCCTTCACCCATTGTAGTGGCTGACCCAAACAAGGCATCAAACTCTTCTTTCGAATCTATCTTTGGATCGGCTATTTGCTTCACTGAAGTTTTAAGAAAGTACTTCTGAGCGATTTGAAAGGGAATATCTTTTGCTACTTGCGCTTCGACTTGCACCTCATCTGCCACACTTGAATCTGTATTCTTAGCATTGCATGCAAGCAGCAGGATTACCAAGGTTATCATCAGGGATATCTTATTGTTTATCATCTTACCAGTCATTAATAATGAAAATAATACTACTAACTAAATCATCGTCTTAGCACGATATCTATTTCAGTAGATTCAAGTTATCAATTTTCATTTAGGTATATTAACAATAACTGATGTTCCTGCATTAAGCGTGGAGTTTATGGAAACTTTGCCATGGTGCAGATCCACAAAATTTTTCACGGCCACCAGACCAAAACCTGAACCTGCTGTCCCAGTAGAATTAGACGCTCTGAAGAATGGTGTAAAAATAAAGGGAAGATCTTCCTGAGGTATACCTATTCCAAAATCCTTCACTTCAAACCCGAAGTTATATTCTTCTTCAAATACCCTAACAATAGGTTTCTTGGACTTACCTCCAAATTTCAAGGCATTATTCACTAGATTGATTACCACCGTCTGAATCAAAAACTTATCAAGTTCAGCTGTTAAACTATGTCCTATCTCGGGTTTAAAATTGATTTTCTTCAAAAAGCCATGTTTGGCAAGTGTATCTTCAATAAATAACCGGAGGTGGATATTTTCCTTTTTGAGTACTGGACTGTTGTTGACAAACCGCTCATAATCCAGGGAATGTATCACCAGTTTGTGCAGATTCTCCAGCTCACGTTCTATTTTGGCACTGTGCTCTTTGTATTTAGCTATCTCCGGGGAATCGGGTAACTTACTCAGGTAGTGCTTTGAAAGCTCTACACTGGAAATTATGGTAGATAGTGGAGTCTTGAATTCGTGGGAAACAATGTTCATGAAATCTGCCAGGAAGGAATTGAACTGCTTCTCTTTTTCCAAAGATTCCTTTAGCCCTTCTTCGAGTTTCATCTGCAAAGACACATCCCTGATCACAGCTATTACCTTGCTTTTATTATTTTCTGTCAGGATATTAAGATTGGATTCTACCCAATACTCACCATCTTCTTTAATGTTTAATTTTAACCGTGACCGATACATATGCTCAGATATCTGGTAGGAAGCACTTAGCGTTTTCTTCAGAAGAACACGTATTTTTCGGTGCAATTCCTCTGTTTGAATATCTTCCCCAAAAAATTGGGATGCAGAAGGAGAAATGAATTCAAAATCATACTCTTCATTCATTACCACAATTAGATCTGGCGAGTGATCAGCTACTTTGGACAATATCTCCGCCTTCTCCAGCGAATCTTTCTCAAATTTGATTTTATCCTGCTCAGATTTAAATGCTTCAATAATTACAGAATATGTGGTGGTAAAAAGCTTCAGATCCACGATATCTTCGGCATCAAAGCCACCTTCTTTATTCCCTAATCCTATTAGCCCAATCACGGTATCCCCTTTGAAAATAGGTACCCCCAAGAAGTTGTCAATGGTGGGATGCCCCGGAATATTTTTTCCTTTGGTATGTGGATTAGAAGGAGGATTATTTTCCAGGATTATTTTGGATTCAACAATACATGCTCCAAATAGATTGTTAAAATGACGGAACAAGAAATCATCTTTCACATAGTGATTGTATAATCTTGTTGCCTCCACTCCATTGGATGAAATATCCGTTGCAGCGTGTATTTTTAGTACCTGCTTTCCACCTTTATCTATATCCACCTTTCCAACAAAGCCTATTTTGGCATCTATAAGATTCAAAATATTGCTTAATAGTAAATTATAAGGATTGGTACCCTCAGGTTTGGACAAGAAATGGCTCTGTACCTCTACCACTCTGGAAAGCAACTCATTAGAGCGGACCAGCTTCTTTTCAGTTTCCTTGTAGCGGGAAATACTTCGGATAAAACAAAGAATCAATACATCATCAACCGGACGGACTTTGTACAGTTTTATATCAAACCAAGCCCCCTCTTCCTTTTCAAGGTAAAGTTTTGCCTCAAGATTAAGCACTAATTCATCACCATTCTCCTTCCAATTAGTCACCTTTTCAAATGAATCGCTATCCACAAAAACATCCTGAATCGCAAATCCTGAATCAAAACTAGAAAAAGGTCTTTTTACCAATGGGATAAGCAACTCATTAGTTACAATCACTTTGGTAAGCGAGCAATCAAACAAAATAGCCGGAATGCCAATTTTTTCCACAATCTCCATCAGAGAATGAAAAGAAACTTGGAAGAGGTTCTGGTCCTCTTTAAAAAACAATACAATGTGAATTGTCTCTTCCTTCCTCCTTATCCAACTTATTTCATGAACATGTATTACCTGCCCGTTCCTTTTTAAGGAGTATTCTGTGATTTGATCACCATCTATATTAAATATGTTCCTTTTGGGCTGAGTATTCTGCGCTGAAAATCCTCCCGTAAGTTTGTCAAAATCAGAAAGGGTCTTAATTTCGCCTGCGAATGTTTCACCTAAATGCATTCTGAGTCGCTCACTGATTTTGATAACAGTCCCTTTTTTCAAATCAAAGATTAAATCCTCATTTTCGAAGACAGTTAGTTGCGACTTTAAGCCAGACATTTTAAAAAACAGTATTTTTTATAATTTGAAATAATGAAAATACGCATAATAATTTGAGTATTTTGGAACAAAGAAAAAATTCGTCGATCAACTTATGGATAATATTTCTACTAAAACAAAAATATTACTAATAGAAGACAATCTCAACCTTTCTGAAAACATCAAGGAAATCCTTACTATTCAGGGATATGAAGTTGCTGATATTCTTGAGGAAGCTGAGACTGCGCTATCCACAATAGAAAAGAGTAGACCCGACGTAGTGTTGGTAGACATAAAGTTAAAGGGATCCAAAACTGGAATAGAACTCGCCGAAGAACTGCGACAGACTATAAATATTCCCATTATTTTTCTGACATCCTCCTCAGGATCCGACATCGTCAATAAGGTCAAGCATATTCGTCCGGATGGATTCATTACTAAGCCTTTTACAACCAAATCATTGGTTACTTCAATTGAATTGGCCATTGAAACTTTTCAGGCAGAACCTAATCAGGAAAATGTCATTCAGCCTAATGAGAAATACAAGTCGGAGCTTTTCATCCGGGAAAATGGCTGGCTGAAAAAAATTCTGATAAATGACATCACCTGGATCAAAGCCGAAGGAACTTATACCCAACTGTTTGTCAATGGCAAACAATACACGTTGAGAAACACGGTCAAAGACCTTATGCAGAAACTTCCCTCCGAACAATTCTCCCGAATCCATAAATCCTACATTGTCAATATGAACAAAGTGGAAGCGTTCAGCTCCACATCAATAAAAGTAGATGACAGTGAAATACCGATCGGTAGGCACTACTATCAATCTTTACTCAAAAGCATCAACAAATTGTCCAGTTGATTCTGTTCAGTATCCCCTGCCTGCCGATGGCAGGAGTGTTCAGTAGGCAGTTGTTCAGTATTCAGCATTTAGTTGTTAATGCCTACCAGTAATTGGATAATGCGGTCCAGAAATAACGCCAACGGCGTTAAACTATGAATAAAAAACAAAATGCCGAGCAGAATCCCGACCCCAAAGGGGGTCGAACTCAATTCCGGTATTTAGGGAAATAAGATGAAAAACAATAAAAAAAGACCAACTGTTTGATATGCAGATTATTGATGACCAAGGGGCGTAGCCCTGATATCTTCCGTGGTAATTGGTGAAGGGTCTACGGTATTCAGTGATCATACTAATAGATGTTGCATTGGCGAATATCCACGGTGACTGCGATTGCTAACTGAACACTGCGACTGAACACTGCGACTTCTTCGTCTGTTTCCCCCATATTCCAAACCTGAATTGCGATATATCACTATTTTTTCCTTTCTTCGGGATTCAAATGAACCCAAATCATTACTTAGAAACAAAATTCAAAAGTTTTAAAATTAGAGATGAAAGAAATAGTAGAAGCGATAAACGCGGTAGTCTGGAGTGATGCATTGATTTACCTTTGTCTGGGAGCAGGGATCTATTTCTCCATAGTCACAAGATTTCTACAGGTGACTTATTTAAAAGATATGATCCAATTGCTCTTTCAGGGAGAATCCTCCAAAGAAGGCGTTTCCTCGTTTCAGGCATTCGCAATCGCAATATCTGGTCGTGTAGGAACAGGTAATATTGCCGGAGTGGCCACGGCAATTGCAATGGGTGGCCCCGGGGCAATCTTCTGGATGTGGGTTATTGCATTTCTGGGTGCTTCTTCCGCTTTTGTGGAGTCTACACTGGGCCAAATCTATAAAGAAGTAAATAACGGCGAGTACCGGGGAGGTCCGGCATATTATATTGAAAAAGGGATGGGCGTAAAGTGGTACGCTATCTTATTTGCCTTTGCGACTATTTTTGCAACGGCATTTTTTATGCCCGGTGTGCAAAGCAACAGTATCGCTTTGAGCGTGGACAATGCCTTTGGAATTCCCGTATTTTGGACTGGACTAATTGTCACGGGGCTCTTGGCTTTGATCATCCTTGGTGGCGTAAAGCGTATAAGTAAAGTAGCGGAAATAGTAATTCCGTTTATGGCTGCTGCTTATATCTTGATGGCAGTGGTGATTATTGCAATGAATATCACTCAAGTCCCAGCTGTTTTTGCACTGATATTTAAATCTGCCCTGAATATGGAAGCAGCCTTTTCCGGAGTATTTGGGATGGCAATTGCTTGGGGTGTAAAGCGGGGAATCTACTCAAATGAAGCTGGTCAGGGAACTGCGCCTCATGCCGCCGCAGCTGCTGAAGTAAGCCATCCTGTAAAGCAAGGTCTGGTACAGGCATTTTCTGTCTATGTAGATACACTTTTCGTGTGCACGGCCACTGCCTTGATGATCCTCTTCACGGGACAATACAATGTCATAAATCCAGAAGGTGGTTTTCTCGTGGAGAATCTTCCCGGAGTAGCATTTGGTCCAGAATACACACAGTATGCAGTGGGGACACATTTTCCTGCCCTCGGCCGGGGTTTTGTGGCAATTTCACTGTTGTTCTTTGCATTTACCACCATCATGGCGTATTACTATATTGCTGAAACCAACCTAAGTTATCTGATCCGCAAGACAAATAATAAATGGGGAATATGGGTGCTACGTTTTACTATTTTAGGAGCAACGTTCTACGGCTCCATTAAGACTGCCGAACTCGCTTGGATTCTTGGGGATATTGGAGTTGGGACAATGGCCTGGCTTAACGTGATTGCTATCATTATTCTTAGAAAACCAGCATTACGGGCTTTTAAAGATTACAATAAACAGAAGAAAGAAGGAAAAGATCCTGTCTTTATAGCCAAAGATGCCGGAGTGGATAATGCTGACTTCTGGAAGTGACGGTAGAATGATTGGATGATGGGAGTTGGGTGTTGGAGGTTGGGTGTACGGTGTTGATAAAGTGTGAAATCTGAAAGCTGAAAGCTGAAATCAGTCGCACCTACCGTAGGTAGGGTGATCAGTTCGCAGTCTCGCTTTACTGGAATTCAGCGACTATATTTATTCGGGAATGCCATAGGTATGATCGATTATATAGCCTGACATTTTAATGTCTGGTAAATGGAATATAAATAAAGTCACAAAATGCCGTAGGCATGACCGATATTAGTTACACCACCTATTCGAGCAGGTGAGATGACAGAGGATATCAGTAATAAATAAAGATGGCCAGGAAAGAAGAAAAACAATAAAAAAGTGTCAACTCTGCTTGCCTCCTTTAGGTAGGATAAATCAGGACGTGACAAGGAGTTAGGAATTAGTTGCATCTTGGAACAAAGAAGAGTCAAGAACCAGAATCCAGTAAACAGTGTTCAGTTGACACACCGAAAAACCCAAATTAAAATATCGATTTCCACAAGTAAATGTTTATTTTTAAGCTACTTCCATTAAAAATTAACTTTTCAACTACTATGGCAACACCCCAAAAAAACCCCTTTACCTGGATTGAAATCTATGTAGAAGATATGAGCAGAGCCCAGAACTTTTACGAAACTGTATTACAAATCAAGATGACTCCCATGCAGATGCCGGGTGATTTTGGGGATTTAGAGATGATGAGTTTCCCGTGGGTGGCCGACGGACGGAATATCAGTGGTGCGCTATGCAAGACCAGTGAAATGAAACCTGGTGTCGGAGGCACACTGGTATATTTCACCTGCGAAGACTGTTCGGTAGAAACTGCAAGAGTAACTGAGGCAGGAGGACAAGTGTTACAGGAGAAAACTTCAATTGGGGAGCATGGCTTCTGCGCTATAGTCATGGATACTGAAGGCAATTCGATCGGGCTGCATTCTGATCATTGAGTAGTAACGGTTTAGTTAATATTCAAAAAATAATAACATGAGTGTAGCTATTACAATCAATACGATGGGTATATCTAGGTGTTTACTTATGTTTATTATAATAGCTGGCTTCTTCGGATGTGACGGAAATGGCCAGAGCGACCTTGATACGTTACAAGTAGATCGGTATGTAGAACAATTACGAAAAGGGAAGTATGACTCCTATGAGTTACCAGCATTTACAGCTGATGACATTCCTGCTTTATTGGCCTATAGCAAGGAGACGCAACAAATCAAGGGTTTTCCTACAAACCCAATATCTTCAGCTTGGACAGCGGAATGTAGCCTGGGAATGTATGTATTATGGACCATTGAATCTATCCGGGCAGTGTCAATAGACAGTAAATTCCTGATCGGCCGATTTCCTTCTCAGAATCCATTTGTTGAGCTGAAAAAAGACCCTTCTGCAGTAATCACCAACACTGCGGTTCAGGAAGATATTGTCGCATTTTATTTTGATTGGTGGGAGAACAATAAGGGAAATGACTTTGAGGAATATAAGCATATTGATCCATTGGCAACTTCTATTTACAGATGGCATTGAGATTATAATGCTTGAAGCTTGTAAGCTGGCACTGCCACCTATTGTGAATCAGCCTTAACCATAATTCTTATAAATTTCAACCACATAGACACATAGCTACCGGATTTATCGCATGTGATTTATAAACTTCCCATTCAAGGTTAAGCTTTTCAGACTCTGTGCTCGTTTTTCCTCTCAATTTTTGTAAGTGGGGGCTAATTGCCATTTCCTCAATCAGATTATTCATTTCGGCAGAATCATCATCAAGGCTTTGACATCTCCGCGCTTAGTCCAATGATCCGCCTTAAAGAATTCTGCAATTATTCAAGAAGATTAAATACAAAAGTACAAAAAGCTACTGACGTATATCACCTTCTTTTTGACGTTTGTATACCTGCAACCTGGCTCAATAAAGCGGTAGATTTCAGCGAAAATTAATATATTCAATATTTAAAATTTCACTCTATATGGCATTAATTAATCCTTACATCAACTTCAACGGAAATACCGAAGACGCCTTTAACTTCTACAAATCAGTATTTGGGGGTGACTTTGCCCAGGTAATCCGTTTCAAAGACATGGCCAGCCCTGAACACCCGATAGCTGAAAATGAAGGCCAACTTATTATGCACATTGCTTTGCCGATCGGTAAAAATGTGCTCATGGGTAATGATGTTCCCCCAAGCATGGGACAGGTAAATGAAAATGAAAACCGGTCTAAAATAGCCATTAGCACAGCAAGCCGTGAAGAAGCCGACAAATTATATACTGGACTATCAAATGGGGGTTCGGTAGAAGTGCCTATTGGAGATAGCCCTTGGGGCACTTATTTTGGGATGTTCAGGGATAAATACGGCATTGAATGGATGGTAGATTACGATGCAAAATACAAAGGGGAGGTCTAAGAACTAACGTAACTGCATCGAGAATAAATTTAAGCGGCAACGGATGTATTTTCTCGATCGTAACCGAAGATTTACATATTATCAGTGAGCGAATGAAATATCTGAGCTATAACAGGATCCATTCCAAAGTTTTCTTCTGGCGGACTACTACAGGCAAAGAACTGGATTGGTTGTTATTCAGGTTTAATTTAGGGATTTTTTTAGTTTTTCAGATGAGCAACAGCATGCGGAAAAGCCAAAATATCAATAATTGCTTTGGTTGAAAGGTGAAAAAAGAGTGAAATGGTTGTCGGGAAGGGGCATCGCCCATTCATCTTCTTAGTCAAAAAAGGTCAAAACGGGAAACTGAGGGGCGTAGCCCTGAAATCTTAATCATGCAATCTATAGATGTCAGGGCTACGCCCCTATGGTACCGTTGACCGTGTTTTACTACTAAGGTATCAGGGCTACGCCCCTTACTAGTCAAAGATCTATTAAAAATCGAACTCAGGTTAAAAGCTAACGTCCGATTTAGCGTAGAAATGAATGAATCGGATTTTAAAATAGCATAAACCTATAATTATCAATCGAATCCAGATTATAAAGCAACTTCTGGAGAAGCAGCTTAACTCTGGAGAATTAGCTTAACCCCGATAACCAGATATTTATTAATCGTACCTAGGTCACCAAATTGCGCCCTCTGTGACATACTCCGTGACCACTGTGGTTCATAACAAAAAAATGCCCCCAGAAAGCATTCACTTTCCGGGGGCATTTACTTTTTAATCTAACTAGAATACTTAATGATTCTCATGCGCCGTAGGATCATAATTGGCTTCCAGCTCTGCCAGATTCTTCTTGCCGTAGGCGATCTTCGTAATCACCACATACAATACCGGCACGAAGAAGATCGCCAGGAACGTAGCCGCCAGCATCCCTCCGATCACGGTAAATCCAATCGTCTGTCTGGCTACAGCGCCTGCTCCATTGGAAATAGCCAACGGAACCACACCAAGGATAAATGCAAGCGAGGTCATGATAATCGGACGAAGCCTCAATTTCACCGCTTCTAAAGTTGCCTGAATAAGCGGCATACCTACATCTACCCGTTCTTTAGCAAATTCCACAATCAAAATTGCGTTCTTGGCAGCCAGACCGATCAAAGTAATCAAACCGATCTGTGCATAGATATTGTTGTCCAGCTTAGGCAAGAAGTGAAGTGCCACGATTGCTCCAAAAGCTCCCAATGGCAAGGCCAACAATACTGAGAATGGAACGGACCAACTTTCATACAATGCCGCCAATAACAAGGACACCAATACAATCGCCAGGGCAAAGATCAATATTGTGCTACTTCCAGAAGATAATTCTTCCCTACTCAAACCAGAGAAATCGTAACCATAGCCTGCCGGTAGTACTTCTGCTGCCACTTCTTCCAAAGCTGCCAGCGCCTGTCCACTACTGTATCCAGGAGCGGCATTACCGTTGATTTCCGCAGACCTGAACAAGTTATAATGAGAAATAACAGGGGCATTTTCTATTACTTCATAATTGATCAAGGCGCTCAACGGGACCGATTCTCCTCCAGTGCTCATCACATAATATTGTTGCAAATTATGAATTCCTGTGCGGTAAGCAGTATCTGCTTGAGCAACTACCCGGAAGTTTCTGCCATATCGGGTGAAGTCATTGACGTACGTACTTCCCATGTAGTTGGACATTGTGTTAAATATCTCTGTCAGTGGCACGCCCAATTTTTTGGCCTTCTCCCTGTCCACTGTCACATGATATCCCGGAGTTTTGGCGGTAAAGAAACTATAAGCCATCGCGATTTCGGGACGCTGATTTGCAGCAGCAAGGAATTGCCCTACCGTTGCCTCAAATTCTTTAATATCTCCTGTCGCGGATTGCTGCTCCAGCATGAAACTAAATCCACCCGTGCTTCCCAAACCTGGAATAGCTGGAGGTGGCACCACTACGATATTTCCTTCTGTGATAGCCGCAAACTTCTGGTTCAAAGTACCCAGTAGTCCGCCCAATTGTAACGATGGATCTTTACGGTCATCCCAAGGATCCATCTGCACAAAGAAGGTGGCGGCATTTGGCTTGAACGAGAAATTAATTACGTTCAGTCCACCGATACCGGTCACATGGTTTATCCCTTCTGTTTCTTCCAGAATCCTGTTCATCTTCTGCATTACAGCCTGTGTCCTGTTGCTGGCAGCTCCTTCAGGTAATTGTAAGGTTACAAAGAGTCTCCCTTCATCCTCTGTAGGCAAGAAACCAGTAGGTTTGGTTTGGAATAAACCGTATGTACCTGCAAAAATACAGATCAAAATAATCAACATAAGTGGCGCCTTCTTGATACTATTTCTAACGCCATTTGTATAACTGGCGGTAGTACGCTCAAACCATAGGTTGAATTTGTAGAAGAACTTATTGAGTCCCTTGCCATGCTCATTTACCTCTGAAGGTTTCAGCAAGAGCGTACACAATGCCGGAGTCAAACTCAGGGCAACAAATGCAGAAATCAAAACAGAGATTGCAATGGTAATCGCAAACTGCTGGTACATTCTCCCTACAATGCCCGGAATAAACCCTACCGGAATGAACACTGCAGCCAAGATCAGGGCAATCGCAATTACCGGAGCAGTGATATCTTTCATAGCCAGACGGGTGGCTTCTTTCGCAGAAATCTTTCTGGAGTCAATGTAATGCTGCACCGCCTCCACTACTACAATGGCATCATCCACTACAATACCGATAGCCAGCACAAACCCAAATAGCGTAAGTGTATTGATCGTGAAGCCAAGTAAAGGGAAGAAAATAAAGGTACCAATGATAGATACCGGAATAGCAAGAACCGGAACTAATGTAGCTCTCCAACTCTGCAAGAAGAGGAATACTACGATGATGACCAGAATCAAGGCCTCCACAAAAGTGTTCATTACTTCATTAATAGACACTTCTACAACCGATACAGATTCAAAAGGAACTGTGTAAACCATATCTGTGGGAAAGCTCTTTTTTAATTCATCCAATGCAGCATACACCCCTTCTGCAGTTTCTAAGGCATTACTTCCTGGAGCTTGATATACCAGCAAGATCGCCGCTTCTTCTCCATCCAAAGTCGAATATCTACCGTAGTCAAATTGACCCAATTCAATTCTCGCTACATCCCGCAGATATACCAAAGAACCATCTTGCGGATTTGTACGCAATACGATATCATCAAACTCTTCCGCTCTTTCCAACCGACCATTTACTGTGATCGGGTACTCAAAAGCCTGAGAGTCATACTGTGGCATACTTCCCACCGTACCTGCAGCGACTTGTAAGTTTTGCTCCTGAATAGCAGCAGTTACTTCCCGTGCAGAAATTCCATATTGAGCTAGTTTGTCCGGTTTGAGCCATACACGCATACTGAAATCCTGCCCAATGGCTGTGATATCACCTACCCCATTAACACGTAGCAAAGCATCTTTAATGAAAATGTTTGCATAGTTGGAAAGGAATTTGGAATCATGCGTTCCTTCCGGAGAGGTAATACTCAATACCATCATAATGGATGGGTTCCGCTTTCTCACCGTTACTCCTAATCGTCTTACCGCTTCTGGAAGAGATGGTTCTGCGATAGAAACCCGGTTTTGCACATCCAAAGTGGCAATATCAATATCCGTTCCTACTTCAAAGGTGACGTTCATCTGCATCTGCCCGGTACTTGTATTATTGGAGGAAATGTAAGCCATTCCCGGTGTACCGTTCACTTGAGTTTCTATCGGTGTAGCCACAGTCTGCTCCACCGTCCTGGCATCTGCACCTGTATAATTAGCCGAGACAGAGACCACAGGAGGTGTAATGTCCGGATATTGTGTGACAGGTAAATTTAAAATTGCTAAAACTCCCACCAGTACAATGACGATCGAAATCACCATGGCTGTTACTGGCCGTTTTATAAATACATCTGATATCATTATCTATTGATCAAGTATTTTTGAAAAATTAATTAGTTGGCTGCAGGCTGCTCCGTGATCTGTGCGCCATCACGTAACCGTTGAATGCCATTCACCACGATTTTCGAACCTTCAGCCAAGCCACTTCGAACGACGATGTTCTCACCAACCTGCGTTCCTAACAGGACATTCTGTTGCTTCACCGTGTTGTCTTCCTGCACCACATAGACGTAGTACTCGCCCATCTGCTCTGTGACAGCTTTATAAGGGATCACCAGTTGATTTCCAATATCTTCATTCAATACACGTAAGTTAACCGTCATTCCAGCAATCAGTTCTTGATCAGGATTAGGAAAATTGACCCGTAAGTTGATCGTACCAGACTGTCTACCTACTGCTCTATCTATCGTGGTCAGCTCACCGGGATAGGGATAGATGCTTCCATCACTCAAACGGATAGTCATCAGTGAATCCGGATTATCTTTAGCTTTTATCAGCTTGTTGAACCTTGGGATTTCACGCTCGTTGATCACAAAATTCAGAGCCATCGGATTTGTAGAAGACAGTGTGTTCAGAAGCGGTTGGCCTGGAGATACCTGTGCTCCTAACCGTACCTGGGAAATCCCAACAGTACCATCAAAAGGAGCTGTCAGCACAGAATAGGCGTAATCCGTTTGGGAAGATTGAAGCTGGGCTTTGGCAAAGGCCAATTGGGATTTTGCATCCAAGACTGCAGTTTGGGCATGATCTAGTTGCTGCTTTGCAATCGCATTTTGCTCATCCAGCCTTTTGTAGCGCTCCAGATCCTTCACCAATTTCTCATAATTAGCTTCTGCGCTCGCTACATTTGCTTCAGCCTGCTGCTGAGCTGCAGCATATTTGCTCCGGTCGATTTCATAAAGTCGCTGTCCTTTTTTGACTTCTTCCCCATCTCTCACATAGATATTAGTAATGTAACCACTGATCTGAGGTCGGATTTCCACTTCATTCAATGGTACCAGAGTAGCCGGATAAGTATCTACACCCATTACTGGCTGTTTCACCACTTTCATGGTGGTCACTGCAGCTGCCGGAGGAGCGGCTTGCTGTGCTTGTTGCTTCTGGCCACAGCCAACGATCCCAAGTATCAAAGCAGAAAAAACTATAAGTGTATGGTTTGCTTTCATGTGTATATTTTCTTGTTTATTTCAATGATCACGATTTGTACCCAAATCGGGGCAACCTCATGATGATTAAATTCTCTTTAATTGTATTTGATTAATCCCAGTGCTTTGTTTAAGTCCAGTTGACTTAGTAAAACTTGGTATAATGCATTGATATGATTGATTTGGGCAGTTTGCAGGTCAGTTTCAGCCACTACAAGATCGACGTAGGCTTTTACTCCTTCGTCATATTGCAGCTTGATGATATCGTAGACATTTTCGGCCATCTCCATATTGTCGCGGATGGTTTCCCACTCGTATACGCTACTTTTATAATCGGCCAAAGCAGTTTGATATTCTGTCTGAATCTGCTTGCCAAGATTATTCAGCTCGATCAAGCCCCGGTCCTCTTGAAGTTTGGCCACTTTCACGCGGTGATTTCTTCGACCACCCTGAAAAATCGGGATTGCTAAGCTCACACCCAGTGAAGAAGTAGGATAAGCTCTGGCATACAAATCAGAGAAATTGCCATTGAAGTACTGCCAGTTGTAACGGTAGTACGCTGAAATTTCAGGCACATAATTCCACTTTTCGTAGCTGGTCTGAATTTCGTTAAGCGCCTGTTCTGTCAAAAGAAGTTGATACTCCACGCGATTCTCTAGCACGAGTGTCTCAAAATCTGCCGGTTCCACTTGATTTTTCAGGCCTTCCACATCAAATGGAACAGAAAATTCCGCTTCTTCCGGGTATCCCATTAACTGTTTCAGGTAAGCATATTTAGCGTCAAAAGATTGTGCTACCCGATTGCGGTTGCTTCTGGTATTTGATAATGCAATACTTGCCCGTTGATAATCGGTCTTATCCACCAATCCCGCTTCATACCGGTGTAATGCATCCTTGTACTGCTTGTCAAGTCTCACAAGATTTTCATCCAATATCTTCAGTTGCGCCTCCGAAAGGATAATGTCGTAATAAGCCTTACTTACATTGACCACGGTATTGATCTTGCTGTCCTCCGAAAGTTTATCGAGTTGATTCCGATAATACTTTGCAGTCTTAGAAGCAAATAGTTGATCTCTGTTGAAAAGCGTCTGATTTGCTTCGAATAATACATTAGAATTGTACTTCTGGCCAAAAGTGATCAACTGGTCACCGATTACCTGCGTTTGCAACTTAATATTATAAGCCCCTCCTGCCGATGCACTCAATTGAGGATACCATCCAGCCAAATTGGACTTGATCTCATGCTCCCCAATCTCCTCATCAATTGCAGTCTGAAGCACAGCAGGGCTATTCTTTAAGGCAAAATCAATAATTTGATCCAGCGTAAGCTCGCCTTGTGGCACAGAATTCTCTTCCTGACTGTAGGCAAATCTGGAGAAGAGTATAAAACTCAGTCCGACCAACAGTAAACGTTTTTTGAACATGTGTGAAATTATTAGTTGATAATAGTTTGAAAAAAGCATTTGGGTTATTTTACTTTAATTCCATCCCAAATTACATGGGATATCTCGTCCAGGACCATCTTATTTTTTGCCAGTTTCTTCTTAAAATTCTGCTTGATCCTTACTATGGAATTAACATTGGAATTGACTAGGATAGAAAGAACGATCGGGTTTAATACTTTAATCTCTCCCTGGCTGATACCTGATTCAAAAAATGAATAAGCATATTCATGCCAGACGTTAGGTTTATTCTGGATTTCCTCCGAGTTATAAGGAGAATTTAAAAACTGATCATAAAACCCATGAATAGATGGGTTTTGTTCATAAAAGTCAGTTAAATTTTTCCAATAATTGAAAAACCTGTCTTTGAATTCCAACGAAGGATCGTCACGCTCTGATACATATTTTCTAATTTCCTCAGCCACGTATTCATAAACCCCCAAGATTAATGCATCCTTATTTTCGAAGTAGGTATAAATCGTACCCGCTGCAACCCCAGCATTCTTGGCCACTTGGCTCACTGGGCTGGCGTGAAAGCCAAATTCCTGAATTAAATCAAGGGCGCTTTCTATAATACATTTCTTTTTATCTAAGGAATTCATGGTTGGTTACTGAATGAACGTTCAATCATGCTGACATTCTAAAAGTTCCGTATCTGATTAAAAAAATTTAGAAATTTTAAGAATACTCAAAATTTTGAATTCCCATTAAAAAATAAACCAGTTGAGAATGAATAAGTTCAAGTAGAATACTCTTCGAAATGGGAAAAAAAGAATTTTACAGCTCCGGGAAAAAATAGTTTTATTTAAATTGCACCCGATTTCAAAAGAAAAGCATGCGGATGTGGCGAAATTGGTAGACGCACTAGACTTAGGATCTAGCGCCGTAAGGCATGGGGGTTCGAGTCCCTCTATCCGCACCAAACCTCTTATAATTATATAGGAGGTTTTTTTATTTTTTAAACAATCCCACAATCCCTTGGTCTGTGTCCCCACAATCCCTTGGTCTGTGTCCTCACAGACCAATATCTATTATTACCCGCTTCAGCACAGATCAACCGGCCTGTGTGACACAAATCCTGGCCTGTGCGACACAGGCCAGGGATATTTTTAAACAATTTTTCAATCTTCCAATAATTAAGCAATCATTCACTGTAAATCTTTATTTTTAACCAATCAACAAATAGCTCCTCACAACCTATCTCCCATGAGAATAATCTTATTTCTATTCTTCCTCATTCCATCCACTGTATTCGCACAAGCTAAAGTGGACACTATAGAAGTCTATAGCAAAGTGATGAATAAGAACCTTAAAGCTGCGGTCACCACACCTTCTAGATATACTAGCGACAGCGAAGAATATGCAACGCTGTACCTGCTGCACGGAGGAAGTGGGTCATTCAGTGATTGGCATAAAAAAGTCACCGAACCAGGACTTGTCAACCGAATGGCGGAGGAATATAACCTGATCATCGTCACACCGGGAGTGGGCCCATCCAGCTACTACTTTGACAGCCCGACGATGGATTCGGTGCAATATGAGACCTACATCACCGCTGAACTGATCCCTCATATAGACAGCGCCTACAGAACGATTGCCAAAAAAGAAGCCCGGGCAATTACAGGACTTTCAATGGGTGGACATGGAGCAATCACGCTCAGCGCAAAGCATCCTGAACTGTTCATTGCAGCTGGAAGCATGAGCGGCGTAATGAATATTGATACCCGTTTATGGAAAGTTCCTGCTGAATTCAGTCAACTTCGACAAACCCAACAAAAAGCTATGCTTGGTGAAGATCTGAATTATGATGCTCCATATAGTACGTACACCGCGGTAGGACTAGTGGATAAAATGAAAGAAAATGGAATAGCGCTGATAATTGACTGTGGAGTAGATGATTTCCTTTTGGAAACCAATCGGCAAATGCACCGGCTTCTCTTGGAAAATGGTACTCCGCATGACTACACAGAGCGACCAGGGGCACATACTTGGGAATATTGGACTAATGCACTTCCAGGCCATTTACTGTTCATCGATCAGAAACTTGATCGTTAAGGTAACCAAGAATTAATTTTCATCTTTATAAATAAGCTTCTATTTCTAAGCTAAAATTTGCTTTTTGCAGGTAACCCAACGATTACTATGTCACAATTTGATACAATCAGGCCATTTTATGATGCGGAAGCCAATGCTGCAATCCGTAAGATCATAGATGATCCTATGCTCGAGGCAATGATGAGTTTTACCTTTCCTACTGACACAACCGAGCGGTGGAAGGACCGGATGGTTCACACACATTCATTACGGGACTTTCAAGTAAACTTTATTTATCCTGGAGTGCAAAAAGTTTTGGAGAAAAGCTCAGCCGGATTAAGTACAGGAGGGTTTGAAGGGTTGGAGTCCAATACAGCCTATCTTTTTGTTTCCAACCACCGTGACATCATTCTTGACACCTCTTTATTGAACTCCTGTCTCTACGAAAATGGCCTTGTATTAACTACTTCAGCTATTGGCGATAATTTGATACAAAAACCCTTTCTTCATATTCTTTCACAATTAAACAGGAATTTTGCGATCAAGCGTGGCTTACAGGGAAGAGCCCTATTAGAAAGCAGCAAATTGGCATCTGCTTATATCCGCAAATCACTGCTTTCGGAGAACAGGTCTGTTTGGACTGCTCAGCGGGAAGGGAGAACAAAAGATGGAAATGACTCCACTCATCGGGGAGTGCTGAAGATGCTCACTTTATCTGAAGAAGGGTCAAATCCTTTTGGCTTTTTTGAAAAAATAAAAGTGGTTCCCATTTCCATTTCTTATGAATATGATCCGACAGATGTGCTGAAAATGCCAGAATTACTTGCTAAGGCCCGCGACGAGAAATACATTAAAAGCGAGAATGAAGATTTTCTAAATCTATTGCGCGGTATTATGGGCACAAAGAAAAGAATTCACCTTCAGGTCAATGGAATAATAGACAAAGAGATCAAAGAAATAGCGAATATGAACATCAGCCAGCCTGATAAACTTACTCAACTTGCTTCTGTAATTGATCATAAAATATGGAAAGGCTATAAACTTTGGCCTAGTAATTACATTGCACATGATCTGCTTTATGGGGATGAAGAATATGTCGATTATTATACTGCTGAAGAGAAAACGTCCTTCGAAAAACGCTTAGAAGAAAAGGTAGACATCAAGAATGAATTTTTGGTTAAAAGCTTCCTTTCGATGTATGCAAACCCGGTGAACAATCAGAAACTGGCCCTAGCTGCCGAAGAGGTATGAAATCAAGCCTGCAGGTGAGCTATTCTATCCCATTTGTCGGGACAAACAGTAAAACTGAATTATAAACAGATGAAAAAGTTTTGCATATTCATTCTTCACGCTATTGCAATTATTAGCACAGCTGCAGCCCAGCAAAACATACAATTAGGTCAAATCCTTACTCCCTACGGGGAAATCCTGATCAGGCTAGATGACAGAACACCTGCGCATCAGAAAAGCTTTATAGAATTGGCAAATGCAGGATATTGGGATTCGCTGACTTTCAATAGGGTCATTCCCAACTTTGTAGCGCAAGGTGGTTGCCCGGATACAGAAGAAGGATTTAATGATCCAAAATACCTTTTGGCACCGGAATTTGTCCCGGAACTGACACATGTATATGGTGCGGTCGGTGCTGGAAGAGATGACAATCCTGACAAATTATCTGCAAGATGTCAGTTTTATATCGTGCAGAATACCGAAGGTGAGCATCGACTGGATGGTGATTACACCGTTTTTGGACAGGTAATTAAAGGCATGGAGATCGTTGACAAGATCGTAAACATCCCCCGGGACGAGCAGGACGAACCTTTAGAAGCTGTCACGCTGGATGTAAATATCATTGAAGTATCCAATTCATCTTTACCAGAAATCTGACGTCTAATATAACCTGAACAGCCCCCCACGGGGCACGTTTGTTTTGATAGCTAAAAAATGACAAACCCAAAAATAAAAATCTTAGTAGTAGGTTGTGGCAATATGGGAAAAGCCCATGCAGCAGCCTACCATCACTTTCCCGAGTTTGAGATTTGTGGCTTAGTCTCCAGAGGAGATTCCAAAAGCAAATTGAACCAAGAACTTCAGGCAAATTATCCACTTTTTGAAGATTTTGAACAGGCACTTTCTTCTACTGCACCTGATGCAGTGTGTATATCCACTTATCCCGATACACATGAAGATTATGCTGTCAGATCCCTTGAAGCAGGCTGTCATGTGTTTATAGAAAAACCATTGGCAGATACCATTTCAGGATGCGAAAGGATCATCGCTTCAGCCAAGAAAGTAAACAAAAAAGTGGTGGTGGGCTATATATTAAGACATCACCCATCTTGGATCAGATTCATTCAGGAAGCAGAGAAACTTGGAAAACCCTTGGTCATGCGTATGAATCTCAACCAGCAGAGCCAGGGCTATATGTGGGATGTACACCGTAACCTGATGAAAAGCCTCAGCCCAATTGTAGATTGTGGGGTTCATTACATCGATGTGATGTGCCAAATGACCAAATCTAAACCAATGTCTGTATCGGCAATTGGAGCCCGGTTGACTGAAGATATTGCTGATGACAATTACAACTATGGACAACTCCAGATCCGGTTTGAAGATGGATCGGTGGGCTGGTATGAGGCTGGCTGGGGCCCGATGGTCAGTGAAACAGCATTTTTTGTGAAAGATGTATTTGGGCCCAAAGGGTCAGTTTCCATCACCGCCAAAGATGCCGGGGCCAGTGGAAAGTCCGACAATGTGGATTCACACACTAAAACAGAGTCCATCCGGGTTCATCATGCAGCCATTGATGCAGATAACAGATTTACCAGACCAGATGAATGGATCGATTTAAAAGATGAACCGAGCCATCAAGAACTCTGCAACCGAGAGCAAACCTATTTTCTGAAGGCCATCCGAGAAGATCTCAATTTGGACCAGCATCTGGAAGATGCACTGAACAGCCTCAAGATCGCTTTTGCCTGCGACGAATCCGTCAAATCAGGCAAGACAATCAATTTGTAATCCATCAACTATTCGAAGGTACTGACATAAACCAGTACCACCTTTAATATGCTTCAACTATGAAACCAACGAGACTAAAATAATTAGTAAACCCAGAAGGCAATAATTATTTTAATCACCAAACCTTGTCCCAAACTTGTTTCGGGAGGTTCCATATGACCTTAAAAAAATAAAAACAATCATATGAAAAATAAAACAGTTTTAATTACCGGCGGAGCTTCAGGTATCGGACTCGCTATGGTGCAGCTTTTTGCAACGCGGGAAACAAAAGTATATTTTATTGACATAAATCCTGAAATTGGAGAAAAAGTAGCTCAGGAAGAACGCGACAAAGGATTTGATGTCACCTTTCTCTGTGGAAGTGTAGCCGAACCATTGGAAACAGAAGCTTTGATTCAATCCATTCCAGGCAAAATCGATACGCTGATCAACAATGCTGGGGTGTCACATGTGGGGAAAGTCGAAACTACCTCTTCAGAAGACTTCGACAGAGTGTTCCAAGTGAATGTAAAAGGAATGTTTAACTGTACTAAAGCTGCACTTCCAAAGCTAAAGGAAAACGGGGGCGGCTCCATATTGAACATGGCTTCGGTGGCCGCAACTATTGGAATACCCGATCGCTTTGCTTACAGCATGACCAAGGGTGCAGCGTACGCAATGACCCTGAGCATTGCCCGGGATTACGTGGCTGAAGGTATTCGCTGCAACTGCTTATCACCTGGAAGGGTTCATACCCCTTTTGTAGATGGGTTTCTGGCAAAAAATTATCCGGGACAAGAAAAGGAAATGTTTGATAAATTAGCCGCAACACAACCTGTAGGTAGAATGGCTACGCCTTCGGAGATAGCAGAACTCGCCTATTTTGTAAGTGCGGACACCGGAAGCTTCATCACTGGAACCAATATTCCAATTGACGGCGGTTTCCTGGGGTTGAAAATGTAGGATGTGGGGTGTGGGGTGCTGGGTGTGGGATGCACGGTGTTGGGTGTTGGGTGTTGGGTGTTGGATGTGGAGTGTGGGATGCACAGTGACGGGTACGGGAGGGGCATGACACTCTTGACTCTAACATCTTGACTCTTTACTCTTGACTCTTGGTTCTTGATACTAAATACTTATTACTAGATACTTAATTCTCATTAATTGATACTTAAAAAATGAAACTTATCAGATTTAGCGAAGCCGGAAAAGAACAACCAGGAATTCAAAATACTGCGGGCAAATACCTTGATTGCTCAGCTTTTGGAGAAGACTGGAACGAAGATTTTTTCACCAACAATGGACTGGCCAGACTAGAGGAATGGCTACATGCAAACGAAGAGAATCTGCATGAAATACCCGCTGGTTCAAGATTAGGCTCCCCTATCGCCCGCCCTTCAAAGATCATCTGCATCGGTCTCAACTATCGACAGCATGCCATAGAATCCGGCATGGCAGTTCCTGAAGTGCCGATCATTTTCATGAAAGCGACTTCTTCCCTTTGCGGCCCATTTGACCCTATCCTAATTCCGAAGAATTCTGTAAAAACTGATTGGGAAGTAGAACTGGCAGTGGTAATCGGTAAGCGCGCCAAATATGTGAGCAAAGAAAATGCAATGGACTATGTAGCTGGATATTGCGTACACAATGATGTGAGTGAGCGTGACTTCCAACTTCACCACGGTGGCCAATGGGTAAAAGGCAAAAGTGCAGACAATTTTGCTCCTTTGGGGCCTGTACTGGTCACCAAGACGGAGATTCAGGATCCACATAACTTAAGACTTTGGCTGAAGTTGAACGGCAAAATGCTTCAGGACAGCAACACATCAGATTTGGTTTTTGACATTCCTGAACTGATTGAACATTTAACACAATACATGACTTTATTGCCAGGCGATGTGATTTCTACCGGTACTCCCGCTGGCGTGGGATTAGGATTGACCCCCCCTACTTACCTGAAAGATGGAGATGTAGTAGAGCTTGGCATTGAAGGACTGGGTGAAGCCAAGCAGGTGGCAATCAACGATCCTGAAGCATGAGACTGGATGCACATCAGCACTTCTGGAAGTATAATCCAACAAAACATTCCTGGATCACCGACGAAATGAAGGTGATCCAGCGAAATTTTCTTCCTGAAGACTTGATCCCCATCCTGCACGAGCATAAAATGGATGGCTGTGTGGCCGTGCAGGCAGATGAGAGTTTTCATGAAACTGCATTTTTACTGGATCTGGCGGAGGAATTTGAGCAAATAAAAGCCGTCGTAGGCTGGGCTGACCTGGGAAGCGATGAGCTGGACAAGGATTTGGATCAATTTGCTTCGCAAAAAAAGCTTAAAGGATACCGGGAAATCCTGCAGTCAAAGAACGTGGATTACATGCTTCGAAAGGAATTTATCCGGGGAATCCAAAAGATCGGCAAGCGTGGCTACACCTATGATATTTTGATTTTCCACACACAACTGGAAGCTGCCTTAAAATTTATACAATCCGCCCCGGAACAACCCTTTGTGATTGATCATCTGGCCAAACCCAATATCAAACTGGGGATCTGGCGAGAATGGAAAAAAGAGATGGCACCCATTGCCGAAAGAGAATATATTTATTGCAAAGTCTCGGGAATGGTGACGGAAGCAGATTGGAAAAATTGGACCCCAAAAGAGCTGCAGGTTTATCTGGAAGTAGCACTGGAACTTTTTGGCCCAAAACGTCTGATGTTCGGCAGCGATTGGCCGGTATGCAAACTGGCCGCGGAATATGAGCAAGTACTTGACGTGATCGAACGGTTTACGGATCGGCTTTCCAAAACTGAAAAAGAAGCGATTATGGGCAATACTGCTGCGGAGTTTTATGGGGTAACATCATGAATGATTTAGATATGAAGCTACTTTCCCCTGAATATAAGCAATGGCTTAATGAGCTTAAAGGAAGAATCCGATCTAGCCAGCTTAAAGCCGCTGTTGCAGTAAATTCAGCTTTAATTCATTTCTACTGGGAATTGGGCAAGTCAATCAGTGAAAAACAAACCCAATGGGGAAGTCAGTTTATCGTTTCACTTTCGAAGGATTTACAAATTGAATTTCCTGAAATGAAGGGATTCTCAGTTACTAATCTAAAGTATTGCAGACAGTTTTATCAATATTTCCCAAAAAGCCCCCAAGCTGGGGGCTTTTTGGGAGGCAGTTTAAAAAGCCCCCAGCTTGGGGACGAATTAAGCCCAACCATGGCGGTCTTAATTCCGTGGGGACATATAAAATTGATAATCAACAAAATATCCAATAAGACTGAAGCTCGTTTCTATATTCAACAAACAATCGAAAACAACTGGAGTAGAGATGTTTTGGATAGCCAGATCAGGTCAGGGCTCTACCAAAGAAAAGGAAATTCAATTACTAACTTCAAGGACACGCTACCACAACCTTTATCCGATCTTGCTGATCAAACCTTAAAAGACCCCTATATTTTTGACTTTTTAACGTTAGATGCCAACTATAGAGAACGGGATATAGAAAACCAACTGATCCAGCATATCACCAAGTTTTTGTTGGAATTAGGAAAAGGTTTTGCTTTTATTGGAAACCAATATCATCTGGAAATTGGTGAAAGCGACTATTATTTGGATTTGTTATTTTATCATACAAAGCTAAAGTGCTATGTAGTAATCGAACTTAAAAACACCAAATTCATTCCTGAATTTGCAGGCAAATTAAATTTCTATCTTTCTGCAGTTGACACTTTGGTCAAGGACGATCTGGACAACCCCACTATTGGAATTCTTTTATGCAAGGACAAAAATAACATTGAGGCTGAATTTGCACTTAGGGATATGAAAAAGCCAATGGGAATTAGCGAAATAACATTTGTGCACAACCTTCCTGATGATCTTAAAAGTAGTTTACCAACCATAAATGAATTAGAGTCTGAGCTAAAAGGACTAGATTAATTTTCACGCAAATGAATTTAAACCTGACCAACAAAGCCTTCTTAATTTCTGGCGGTACCAAAAGAGCCGATCAACATTCTGAAATTATAAATTCATGAAAGGAAAAGACACTAAGCTTCTGTTGGAAGATCTGGCAAGCATCATTGAAAATGGTAAGAATCAGCTTGTCTCCCAGGTAAACAGTACGCTTACCTTAGTGTATTGGCAGATAGGATATAGAATAAATACCCATATTCTGGATAACCAACGGGCAGAATACGGCAAAGAGGTTGTCTCCCAAGTGTCAACTCAATTAGTAAAAGTGTATGGTAATTCTTTTCAGGAAAAAAACCTGCGGAGGATGATGCAGTTTGTGCACGTTTTTCAGGACTTTCAAATTGTCGCACCACTGGCACGACAATTAAGTTGGTCGCACTTTACCATATTAATTCCTATTAAAAAACAGGACGCACTACTTTATTATGCACGTCAAGCGGTAGAATCAAATTGGAGTAAAAGAGAATTACGAAGTCAAATTGAGCGGAAAGCGTTTGAGCTAAAGGAAATAGCACAATTACAACTATCTGACGCAGATCGCGAAATAAAATCCAGTTTTAAAGATCCTTATTTTTTAGATTTTTTAGGCTTGAAAGAAGGTTACTTAGAAAATAGAGTTATTAGAAATGGGAAGAGACGGGATAATGGTCGCAGAATATTGGACTGAATTACCTGAAAAAAGAGAAATAGAAGCAAAATTACACCAAGCATACATAGAAGCTAAAGCAAGAATAGAACAAAAGGAACTATTATAAAATGAACCTAAACCTAACCAACAAAGTCATTTTAATCTCTGGCGGTGCCAAAGGAATTGGTGGAGCCATTTCCAGGGGATTAATTGCAGAGGGCGCCATTCCTGTGATGATCGACCCATCTGAAAAAGAAGGTGCAGAAATCCAGGCACTGGGAGAATCCTTTCAAATCCCTGTCCGTCTTTTTGAGGCCGCTGATTCTGAAAAAGCGGTACAACTAACGCTGGAAAAATATGGTAGAATTGATGGACTGGTTAATAATGCCGGGGCAAATGATGGTGTAGGTTTAGAGAATGGATCTCCCGAAGCATTTGAAAAATCCGTAGCCAAAAACCTAAACCATTACTATCATCTGGCTCATTATGCGGTTCCTTATTTGAAGCAATCTAAAGGCAGCATTGTCAACATCAGTAGTAAGACGGCCGTCACGGGCCAAGGAGGAACTTCTGGTTATACGGCTGCCAAAGGCGCCCAGCTCTCTCTTACCCGGGAATGGGCGGTGGAGCTTCTCCCCTATGAAATCACCGTCAATGCCATCATCCCAGCAGAGGTGTATACTCCTCTCTATGAAAACTGGATCAATACTTTCCCAGATCCTGAGCAGAAGCTGGCCGAAATTACCGCAAAGATCCCACTGGGAAAACGGATGACTACACCCGAAGAAATAGCCTCCATGGCAGTTTATCTGCTTTCTGATAAAGCCGCCCATATCACCGGACAACACCTGTTTGTCGATGGAGGATATACCCACCTTGACCGTTCATTATAAGCTGACCCATGACCCAAAAACCTCCAGTAATCCCAAAACACCTCCTTCTTCCTTTTATTCTGATCACCTCCCTATTTGCGTTATGGGGATTTGCAAATGACATCACCAATCCAATGGTGGCAGCTTTCAAGCGGGTACTTGAGTTGAACAACACACAAGCATCCTGGGTACAGATGGCCTTTTACGGAGGATATTTCACCATGGCCCTGCCGGCAGCTTTTTTCATCAAGAAATACTCCTATAAAACCGGCATTCTGCTTGGTCTGGCATTATATGGTTTTGGTGCCTTACTTTTTTATCCCGCTGCTGCTTGGGAGAGTTATGGCTTCTTCCTGGCGTCCTTGTACATTTTGACCTTTGGACTGGCTTTCCTGGAGACAACAGCCAATCCTTATATCCTATCTATGGGCCCAGAAGCCACTGCGACGCAACGATTGAACCTGGCGCAGGCTTTTAATCCGATGGGAGCCCTCGCAGGACTTTTTGTTGCTAAACAATTCATCCTGAGTTCGTTACAATCCAATACTACAGATGCTGAGGGAAACATCATATTCTCTTCTTTGGATGAATCTGCAAAAGCTGTCATTCGCACAGCAGATCTGATGGTGATCAGAAATCCTTATGTAATACTTGGGATAGTGGTTATCGGTATTTTAGTGGTCATTGCCTTGGTGAAAATGCCTGAGAGTAAAGAAAATGGCAAGGTAGATTTCAGGGGAACAATGAGACGCTTGATAAAAAACAGAAACTTTGTAGAAGGTGCATTCGCCCAAATGTTCTATGTAGGTGCCCAAATTATGGTTTGGACTTACATCTATCAATATGCCGAAGTGTTGGGGATTTCGAATGCCAATGCTGTAAACTACGGCTATTCAGCCTTAGTATTATTTCTGATTGGCAGATGGATTTGTACGTATCTTTTGCGTTTCATTTCACCAACTAAATTACTGGCTGTATTTTCACTACTTGCCATTCTCTTTACAGCTGGGGCGATATTCCTGCCCGGAATGCTTGGTCTCTATTCTTTGGTGTCCATATCCTTTGCGATGTCACTGATGTTCCCGACCATATACGGAATCGCGCTGGATGGACTTGGTGAAGACGCCAAATTTGCGGCGGCCTACTTGGTGATGGCAATTGTAGGTGGCGCGATCATGCCCACTTTGCAGGGAATGATCATGGATATCGGTGGGGCAGCCTATGATGACACATTGATTTTGGGTGTTCCAGAGGTTAACTTTTCCTTCATTCTTCCATTGATTTGCTTTGTGATGGTGTTGTTGTTTAGTGTGAGGGTGAAGGGTGTGAGGTGATGGGTGTGGGATGTGGGGTGTGGGTGGAAGACCGGAGACGGAAGATTAGGGGCGTAGCCCTGGAATTTTCGTAGAAATGGAAGTTTCAACGTTGAAGCGCAGAGGGGCGTAGCCCTGGAATCTTAGATGGTAGTGGGGATGTTGGATGTTGGAAGACAGAGGACGGAACAGTGAAGTTTGAAAGATGAAGTATAAAATATGAAGTTTGAAGTTTGAAGTATGAAGTATGAAGTATGCAGTATGAAATATGAAATATGTCGTTTGGCAATAATCGAGGGGCGTAGCCCTGAAATGGTTTTTGGTGTGTCCCGTCGGGACAATTGATCGGTAGTCACCAATTGTGAAACCTAAGTGACGTTCCATCGGAACGCTTGAAAATTCCTTCCATTGACAAATGGAAAACAATAATAAAGAAAACATGAATTCACAAACATTTGTTTTGATATGTGACCTAAAAGATGATGAAGAGGCTATCCAAGCCTATGTGGAGTGTCATAAGTCTGTTGCGCCCGAAATAATTGAAAGCATCAGAGTAGCTGGCATTCTACAGATGAGCATCTATCGCTGGCGCAACAGACTGACCATGATACTAGTTGGCGATGAAGACTTTACTTTTGAGAAGAAAGCTGCTTTGGACAACGCCAACGAGAAAGTACAAGAATGGGAAGCTTTTCTTGGCCAGTACCAGACAAATTTACCCGGTACACCAGATAACTGGCGGTGGCAGCTAATGACACAAGTTTTTGATTTTAAAGCCTAAAAATTCCTTATGAAAAAGTTTTTATTCGTACTCGTTTTGACCATGATCAGCAGCTATGTAAATGCTCAAGAAATTATTCTTCCTCTATGGGAAGGCACACCTCCTTTCCAGCAAGATATGGGGTTGGAGGAAAAAGCTGTTGAGGAAGGAATAATCAGAATAGAAAATGTCCAGACACCACAAATTGAAGTTTTTCTACCAAGCAAGCAGATGAGAACAGGTCAGGCAGTGGTTATTTTTCCAGGAGGAGGATATCATATTCTTGCCTATGACTGGGAAGGAAGAGACTTTGCCAAGTGGTTAAATACCCAAGGAATAGTAGGAATTGTGGTCAAGTATAGGCTCCCTGATTCGCCCTCATTGACAAATGCCAAGGAAGTGCCATTACTGGATGCGCAGCGAGCAGTACGGCTTGCACGCAAACATGCTGTAGAATGGGACATCAATCCTAATAACATCGGTGTAATGGGTTTCTCCGCTGGAGGTCATTTGGCTTCCACTGTTAGCACGCAATATGCTCATCAAGTAGATAGATCAAAAGATGCTATTGATACCCTTTCTGCCCGTCCGGACTTCTCTGTGTTGGTGTATCCGGTGATTTCTTTTGTGGATGCTTCGGTTCATTCTGGCTCACGGAAAAATTTAATAGGCGAAAATCCCTCAGAAGAATTGATGAAGCGTTTCTCCGCTGAACTCAATGTGGATGCAAACACGCCTCCCGCATTTCTAGTGCATGCCCAAGACGATACTGGGGTACCGATTGAAAATTCCCTGCTCTACTACCAAGCATTAAATAAACATAAAATTCCCGCTTCACTTCATATTTATCCTAATGGAGGACATGGCTTTGGATTTGGCCTTGGTAAAGGCCCAGTGGATGGCTGGAGAAATGTATTGCTGGATTGGTTGCAGGCTTTAAATATTGATTGATGATTGTGGGGTGTTGGGTGTTGGGTGTGGGATGCGCGATGTTGGATGGTGGGTGTTGGATGTGGGTGACAAGTATGAAGTATAAAGTGTGAAATCTGAAATCGTCAGGCAGGTCTGAAATCAGTCGCAGTGATCATTTCGCAGTCCCGCTTTGCTGGAATTCAGAGACTATAATCAGTCTGTGAATGCCGTAGGCATGATCGATTATATAGCCTGACATTTTAATGTCTGGCAAATAGAATTCAAAAAAGTCCCCAAGAATGCTGTAGGCATGACCGATATTAGTTGGATTACCTGTCGAGCAGGTGAGATGACTAGGGAAGAAGAAAAACAATAAAAAAGTGTCAACATAAATCAGGACGTGACAGCGGTGTGGGGTGTTGGATGAAGGGTGCACGGTGTGAGAGGTTGGATGTTAGATGCGGGATGTGCTGGCAGTTAATAGGAAGACGGGAGTATCAAGCCTACCTGCAGACACCTGTGATTCGTCAGAGTCCAGAAATCTTAATTTGCAATGGATCACAATTTTGAAATACAATGTTAAAAGTAATAGCCTTTGATGCCGACGATACACTTTGGGTCAATGAACCGTTTTTTCGTGAAGCAGAGGAAGAATTTGTTGCCTTGCTGGAAGATTTTGCACCTCAACATACTTCTCTTAAGGAACTTTACTTGACCGAAGTCAGGAACCTGGAACTTTATGGTTATGGAATCAAAGGCTTTATGCTATCCATGGTGGAAGCAGCAATGCGTATTTCCGAAAATAAAATTTCTGTTCAATCCATCGATAGAATTCTTGAAATCGGTAGAACTATGCTGGATAAGCCAGTGGAATTACTTCCAGGAGTGGAAGAAGTATTGAATGGATTAAAGGGAAAATATCGATTGGTAATGGCCACGAAGGGAGATCTGGTGGATCAGGAAAGAAAGCTCCAAAAATCCGGGTTGGACCATTATTTTCATCACATCGAAATAATGAGTGAAAAGAAAACAGCTGATTATGCGAAGTTAGTCAGGCATCTCGATGTCGCTCCGGCCGAATTTCTAATGATGGGAAACAGTTTAAAGTCTGATGTGCTCCCGGTACTGGAACTTGGCGGCCACGCCATCCACATCCCTTTTCATATCACTTGGGAACATGAGCGGATTGAGTATGAAGTGACACATGCTAATTTCTTTCAGGCAGAACACATTGCTCAGGTGGTAGAGTTGATTAATGGAATGTAAACTTTATCTGATTTTTTTCTTATTTACCAGTAAATCGACTAGATCAGTAATTTGTCGCGGTTATTGACGACCGACCAAAATCGGCAATTGCCTGCTGAAAAAGGCTGCACCATTAAAATTTATGCGATTATCTTGGATACTTTGATAATTGCGGATGATCATAAAACCTAAAAATCGAACCTGCTTACTACCTGTTCATAGATTTTAATTGTTGAATATCCAGCAAATCCTTCGGTCTTGCAGCTCTTCTTTTACTTTCTAACAAATCATCAAAGCTTAATACTTTCCATTTAACTACCTTATTTCCAGATATTTCTACTGATACAGCTTCTTCAAACGCTGCATTAAAATCTTTACCAATTTCAAACTTTGTAATTAGTTCTAAATCCAGGTCTTCAGGAGAGAACTTAACGGAAATATTTTGAAGGTGACCTCCTACTTCCTCTGGAAAATGATCAATTTCATATCCCATCTCATTGAATACTTTTATTAATTTATCCAGATTAATAGCTGTTGTTTCGATCCAAAAATCGACGTCAGCAGAATGTCTCTGATAGCCATGGAAGTTTACTGCTCCACCCCCTACCATCAACATCCGAACACCATACTTATTTGCTAAAAAAATAAATTGGTCAATATTGTCCTTCCATTCATAATCCATTACTTTTTCTTTAGCACAAAATTATTCTTCATCCGGTCTACAGTAGCTTTTGTCGGATATTTATTAATCCTCCTGGAAAGGGTCAAAAATGACATAAACCGTTCCGCAGGGCTAAGTTTCAAAAACTCCTCTTGCCGAAGATTATTACTTTCTTCCTTGGTAAGAAACCTGATTTCCATAACCTAAAATTAAAGAATAATACACTTGTATAATCATAATCCGCTTTCTTATTCCTACCTCTATTCGATAGAATTTGAACTAGGTGATGGTTATTACTTCTTCTAACTCAGCACATCTGTCACTCGTTGTCCGTATTTCCTGTCTATCCGGCAGACAGGTGTGAACAATTATCCGCTATAAAAAACTGTTCTGTCACCATTCTGACCTATGGATAATCCATTTTTATATCCTCGCCTGATACGTATAAAGCTGATAATATCGACCTTTTGTAGCGATCAGCTCATCATGCTGACCTTGCTCCAAAATATTACCTTTCTCAATCACCAAGATCTGATCAGCCTGACGAATAGTACTCAATCGGTGTGCAATCACAAAGGTTGTCCTGCCTTTCATCAACTCTTTCAAACTAGCTTGGATGAGCGTTTCTGACTCTGTATCCAAATTGGAGGTGGCCTCATCCAAAATCAAAATCTTAGGGTCAGCCAATATTGCTCTTGCGATGGCAATCCGCTGACGCTGTCCCCCGGAAAGTTTTACGCCCCTTTCTCCGATCAGCGTATCCAAACCATCTTCAAACCGATCAGTAAACTCCTGCACATGGGCTGCGTGAACAGCCTGTTGCACCTCATTCTCTGAAGCTTGCGGACGCGGAAACAGGATATTCTCCCGAATTGTACCCTCAAACAAAAAATCATCCTGAAGGACAACTCCCAATCGCGAACGGAATGATTCCAACGTGATCGTTTGCAGATCATAGCCATCCAAAGTGATTTTTCCACTGTCCGGATTCAGAAAGGTAGCCGCAAGCCCAGCAATGGTTGTTTTGCCAGATCCAGATGTACCTACCAAAGCCGTGACTGATCCAGCCGGAGCTTTAAAACTTACTCCTTTCACTACTTCCTTGTCTTCTTCATAAGCGAATGTCACCTGATCAAATTCAATATCACCTTTGATCTCCTTCAGTTCCAATGTCCGTGTTCTATCATCAGACTCCAATGGAGAGTTCATGATTTCTTCTGTCCGGTCCAGTCCGGCAAAAGCTTCAGTCAACTGACTTCCAATATTTGACATCTGCACAATCGGTGCGATCATAAATCCCAAATAAAGGGTAAAGGCAAGAAAATCGCCGAAGGTCAACTCCCCTTCCATGATCATATAACCGCCAATCCCCATGATGCCGGCAGAGGCAAGGCCCAGCAGCAATGCGCCCATTGATGTCACAAAACTTGTAGCAGTAAGACTGGCTTTTACGTTCCTGAACAATTCATCTACACCCTGGGCAAAGGTTTTGATTTCCTGCTCCTCTGCGTTGAAACCCTTAATTACCCGGATTCCTCCAAGTGTTTCGGTCAACCTACCTGTTACCTGGGCATTAATCTTGCCCCGTTCGCGGAAGATAGGTCTGATCTTACTAAATGCTTTCAGCGAAACTAATCCAAAAATCACTACAGGGAGAAGTACATACAGCGTCATCATCGGACTGATGCTGATCAACAGAAACAAGGAGATTATGGCAGTCAGTACACCTCCCACCATCTGCGCAAATCCAGTTCCTACAAGATTCCTTACTCCTTCCACATCCGTCATGATCCTGGATACCAACTCCCCTGTTTTGGCATTGTCAAAGAACCGGATGGGAAGCTTAATGATATGGGCCTGCACTTGAGAGCGCAATTTGGAAATGAGATTCTGGGCTTCTACGCTCAATATCTGGGTCAATGCATAAGAAGTGCCAGCCTGTACGACTATAGCCAGCACCACTCCCCCGATCAGCCACTTCAGCATAGTCAGATCATTGGAAGGAATAACATCATCGATCAGAATCTTACTTGCTCCGGGAAGCACAAGGCTGGCCAACCGGGAAATAATTATTAAAAAAAGCCCTAAAAATAAATGTTTTCTTCGGGGCCAAATAATAGTCTTAAAGACCTGACCCATTGTAACCTTGCGTTCAGCTGTTCTTGCCATGAAATAGTATGTTTGGATTGGAAAACCCAATATTGTGCTTCACAGTTCCCAAACGGCATGAACTTCATAAGTTGAAAATTAGGATGTGGGAATAAACAGTGAAAAATGTTAAGGATTTTCTCCAACTTTATTAAAATCAGGAACAGCTGCACCTTTATTTACTTATTCATAAACATTAAGGGGCTACTTTTCTAATAAATGTTATATTGTACAAGAACAATACCCTTATTTTATAAGATGCCTACGAAAAACTAACTTCAGAAAACAATAGCAGAGAGAATTTAAGCTGAAGTAGAAAATTAAACTAAACCTAAGATTCCGATTTAACAATTAAGTTTATGAAAAGATTAACATTCCTGATGTTGATATACTTTGCCGGATCTATAACATCATGTTGTACCAATGGCCCGGCAGTTTATACGTATAATACTATTGAAACAGCGAAAGTTTTTCTGTACTCATTCGATGAAAATGGGGTTTTCCCCTATTTGGAGCAATTTAACCCAGATGAGTTAGGAATTGCCATAGTCCCGGATTCACTTGCTAAAAGAATTGAAGTAGTTGAAAATATTTCCCCAATGGAAAGGGCATATGCCTGTGATGAGGCCAATATGTCGATTTATACCAATTTAATAGATTCTTTAAATATATTTACGATATATGATTTTGATATCAATCATCCTGCCGGAAGCAATGTCAATGATATATTGGAAGAACAGGATCCCTTCGAAAAATTCAAAAAGGTGGACATCACTAAAATATCTTCAATCTACCACTTATTGAAACTTTCAGCTTCAGCAAAAAATGATTCTGTCCAATTTAAAATTGAAGGACGAATCACTGATAGAAGCAACTTTAGTATGATTACAGAATTAGTAATTTTGAAATAGGTATGTATAAACGTCTTCTCCTTCCCTATTTTATTAATAATCTATTCTAACCTATTGAAAGGATTGGGTATATCTGACCTACAGTAGCTTCATGAACAAAACGCTATTTGAAATAACCAAGATGGATTGCCCATCGGAGGAAAATTTAATCCGCATGAAATTGGAAGAAATTTCAGGGATTAAAAACTTGGATTTTGATATTCCACACAGAAAGCTGACCGTTTTTCACATCGATCAATTAGACCTAATCGAAAAATCAATCCTTGAACTCAATTTGGGAGGAAGAAAGCTTTTAACTGAACAAACAGACCAAAATGAATTTAAAGAAAACTCCAACCAGAAGAAGTTACTTTGGACTGTTCTCGCAATCAACTTTGCCTTTTTCCTGATCGAAATGGCCACAGGTCTGATTTCAAAATCAATGGGGCTGGTAGCAGACAGTTTGGATATGCTGGCTGATTCATTTGTCTATGGAATAAGCCTATTTGCAGTAGGTGGAACAGTGATACGAAAAAAAAGAATTGCGAGACTCGCGGGATATTTTCAAATCCTCCTTGCAATTATTGGGTTTGCTGAGGTTTTGAGAAGATTTTTTGGAGAGGAAAACTTTCCCGGTTTCAAAACAATGATTATTGTTTCTGTTTTGGCATTGATCGCTAACGGAATCTGTTTGTACTTACTACAAAAATCAAAGAGCAAAGAAGAAACCCACATGAAAGCGAGTATGATTTTCACCTCAAATGATGTGATCATAAATTTAGGGGTAATCACTGCTGGGGTTCTCGTGAATGTGTTCAATTCAAATAAACCGGACTTGTTGATCGGAACGATCGTTTTCGTATTGGTGATCCAAGGAGCTATACGGATATTGAAGCTTGGAAAATAATGAAGTTGTCTATAATCTAAGGAAAAACCATGAGCTTACCCCCAAGAGCTAACTAATTAAAACAATGGCTTCTACATACAAAAATCTGAAGAGAAAGTAATGTAAAGTAAAATAATTGTAATTACTTTGTAATAACATAAATATCAACCGATGGAACTCTCAGTAATTAATATAGGAAATTCAAAAGGGATAAGGTTATCAAAGACAATCCTTGAAAAATATGACATCAAAGACAAAATCGAAATGATCTTGGAAAAGGAATATATTATTTTAATACCAAAGACTGAACCAAGAAAAAATTGGGAGAAAGCGTTTAAGAAGATGCATGAAAATGGTGACGATTCGCTTTTAATAGATGATGTCTTCGAAGACGAAAGCTTTGAAGAATGGAACAAATAACTCAATATGAAATCGTACTGGTTAATCTTGACCCTACGATTGGCAGTGAAATGAAGAAAGTTAGGCCTTGTGTTGTGTTATCTCCAAACGAAATGAATAAGTATTTGCAGACTATAGTCATTGCACCGATGACAAGTAGTTCTAAGCCTTATCCGACGAGGGTTGAAGTAAGGCATAAACAAAGCAAAGGAAGGATAGCAATTGACCAAATAAGAACTGTAGATAGAAGGCGTATAATAAAGAGGTTAGAGAATTTATCAGTCAAAGAAATTGAAAAGGTGAAAAATGTGATTAGAGAAGCATTTGTTGAGTAAAACGATGTCGCCCTTACTTCTACTGATACTATTGGATGCCAAGAAAATTGCTTTTAGATCTGATGCTAATCCCCTATAATTTACGAATGGCTAATTACGGGATTGTTGCTACCAGGAAGGGGATTGGAGGCTCAGACTGAGATTCCTTTGCGGGTTGAACACTCCAAACTGCCTTAGCTTGGTGGTAAAATTTTAAACTTATAAAAAAAGCCTCCCGAAATTCGGAGGGCACTGAAAAAGTCCTTTGCAAAAATTTCACCATCAAAAAGGTGTGAAAATATAAATTTAACCCTCTGAGAATCGTTTATATGCGACTGGTTAAATGAAATTTAAAAATATTTAAAGCAGAATGGCTTATGAAGATAAAAATTCATAAGCCATTTTTTTAGGGATAGTTTTTCAGTGACCCCGAAATTCGGAAGGCTTAAGGATCAAGCATACCTCTCGATTATTTTGCCTTAGGCAGCACATTAGAAATCAACGATACTTTTTCAATTGGTTCTGAAGCATTTGAATAGATTCGTACTACAGAGTTTTGCTTGCCCATTTTTCCTGTAGAATTAAAAGAAACTTTTATCTCGGAAGTTTTGCCGGGCGCAATAGGCTCTTTTGGCCAGCTGGGAACTGTACATCCGCAAGTAGCTGCTACATTTGAAATCACCAATGGAGCAGAACCGGTATTAGTCAATTCAAAGGTGTGTGACACCTTGTCCCCTTGGGTGATATCCCCAAAATCTATTGACTTTTCTTTGAATGTAATTTCGGCTCCACTCTGTTCCTGGGCATTAGCATTAAAGGCAAATACTAAAGCAAAGATGGTAAATAGAACTCCTAATTTTTTCATGATATAAATGTTTTGATTATCAAATATCCGTTTTTTTTATCTCAACATCAAAGTACGGAATTAGATGCATTAAGATGTGTAATTAGAAAAAATCTTGCCAATTCACTATTCAAGTTTATTTAATTACTTAAAAATCATCGGCTGTGTCACCTTCCGTTTCTTGGGATTTGACAAAGAAAGATCCTTCAAAATTCACCAAATAAAGTTCATCCGTAGCACGTGTCATTGCAGTGTACAGCCAACGGACAAAATCCTTATCCACTTGATTTTCTGGAAGATATCCCTGATCCACAAAAACGGCCTGCCACTGCCCCCCCTGCGCTTTGTGGCAGGTCAGAGCATACGCGAATTTCACCTGCAGGGCATTCAAAAAGGGATCTTTCTTAATCAGTTCCCGCCGTTCTTTCTTGCTTTCCACGTCTGCATAATCTTCAGAAACCTGCTTGTACAATTCCCGATATTGATCCCTTGTCAAAGATGGGCTGGGGCTGTATAACGTATCCAAAATCACTTTTGCTTCAAAATGCGGTTCATCCGGGTAATCCAAAAGTCTAAGTTCCAAAGTGGCAAACCTAAATCCATAGAATTCTTGAAACGAACGGATTTTCATCACTTCAGCCATATCTCCGTTTGCAATGAAATTCACTTTATCGGACTCAGCCATATAGGTGTAATTGTTTTTGACAACCATCAGAAGATCTCCTGTGGAAATTTCATCTTCATAAAAGTGAATGACCCGCCGGATGTATTGGTTGTATTGCACAGCAGTCTTATTGGAGCGGGTTACAATCGTGGTGTTTTCCGTTCCAAACTTGTCATAAGCATATCTCAGACCATCTTCCAGCCGCTCACTGGTCATTTTGAACATGTCTTTGAACTTGCTGGTATTTATTTTGACCTGTAAATTTTCAGCATTCAGCTGCTGACGTAAAATCGTGGCATTATACAAGATGCCCGACTCCAATCGCTGACGCATGACTTCAGTAAGTTCCAGCTGATCCGTGGACAACCGAAAGTACCGAAGCAGATAATCAGCATCTAGTGCTGGGCTGATTTCACTGCCTACGGGAGGAAGCTGAGCTGTATCACCAACCAGAATCAGGCGGTTGTTTTCCCCATCAAATACAAATCGGATCAAATCTCCCAATAGATTACCTGATATCCCCCCATCATCGGACAGCATGGAAGATTCATCGACAATGAAGACGGTACTGTTAAAATAGTTTTTTTGAAGAATAAATCCTCCGCCCAAGCTGCCATCATCCTCTTTGGGTTTGTAGATTATTTTGTGCACAGTGAATGCCGCTCTCCCGCTGTAATTGCTCATTACCTTGGCTGCCCGACCAGTGGGAGCCAAAAGAAGGGATCGAAGCGAAAGTCTTGGTAGCACTTTTACTAAAGCAGAAATCACAGAAGTTTTTCCAGTTCCTGCGTAGCCGCGGAGCACGAAGGTTGGCTTATCTGTTGCGGGTTCTGAGAGAAACTTCTCCATTTTGGAAAAGAATGCTGCTTGGCCAACAGTAGGCTGGAAAGGAAAATTATTATGCAATAATGCAGATGGCGACTGAAAAGGCTGATTATCTTTACCCATACAAACGAATGTAAATGTCAAAAGACAAAATCAGCAAGGAAATTGAATCAAAATTTGGAAATCGGTTAAGATGTCGTGTTAATGGTATTTTAATAAAAGACCAAAAGATCCTGATGATTAAGCATTTGATGGGCAATGGAAGAACTCTTTGGACGGTCCCTGGAGGAGGAATGAATTACGGAGAATCTGCAATTGAAAATCTAATCCGGGAATTTGAAGAAGAAACTGGCCTGAAAGTAAAGATAAAAGCTTATCTTTTCGTTCATGAATTTATTGCCCTTCCCTTGCATGCAATGGAGCATTATTTTCAAGTAGACCTAATTAGTGGGAAATTATCAGTAGGCACAGATCCGGAGCTAGACGCCGATTCTCAAATTATAAAAGAGATAAAGTGGATGGGAATAGAAGAACTCCGATCATTGCCTAATGAAGCCCTTCATCAAATCTTTTGGGGAATTAAATCTCTGGAAGATCTAGTATTGTTCAGAGGATATTTTAATTTTGAAAATAATTCTCTAAAATAGCACGTTTTATAAACCTTCAACCTTACCCGTTTCTTAAAATTTAGCAAAATGAATTTATCAAAAGTACTATCCTTGGTTTTCTTAGTAGTGGCAATTGGCCTTGGCTACCTTCTGTGGAAAGGTGTCGAGGACGTGGTGATAGCTGAAAAAAGAGTCGCCCTGACTGAAGCTGCAATTATTGAAAAACTACAAATGCTTAGAGATGCCGAACTTGCTTATCAAGCCGCCAATGGCAAATATGCTGATAACTGGAATGATCTGAAGAATTTCATCCAAAACGGTAAAATCTGGATTGTTCAGCGTAAAGAAACTACTAAGTTGCTTGATTATGGTGCAGAGGAAATCACTGTAGAAGTTGACACTTTAGGATCTGTTCCTGTAATGGATTCATTGTTCAACGAAAGAAAATATCCTGACTTCAATCTAGAGACTCTGGCAACTGTACCAGGATCAGGTGGGAAGCAATTTGAATTCTTTGCTGATGAAGTGGAGCGTAACTCCTATGAAATCGATGTATTCGAAATCAGAGACCCGGCCCCAATTAACCCAGAAAGACAATTAAACAACAACGAAAAGGCCTTGAAAGTAGGTTCAAGAACAGATGCCTCTACTGAAGGTAACTGGAAATAAAACCTCCCATTTTGGAAACAAATTTTAAAGTATTTAAAAGTGATAGATTTGATGTGGAAGACACAGCCAATCTATCACTTTTTTTGTACCCCGACACCCTCTTTATCTTTGCAAAGGATAAAAACCAAGCCAATATTGGCATCCACGAATACACAGATTTCTCGTGGGACCAGTTGGATCAGCTGATCATCTCTGATCCGCTGCTCAAGTATGATTTGCCTGCAAAAATTTTCCTGCACAACTCTGATTTCACTTTGGTACCCGGTGTTCTATTTCTCGCTGGCAAGGAAAAGGAATACTTAAAATTTGCAGCAGAACAACATATTTCCTATAGTTACTACAATACACCCTTGGACAGTAACAATCTTCAAGTAGTCGCTTCAATCCCTTCAAAAATCAAGAAAACTTTGGAATCCAGGTTTTCTGAATTGACCTTCCACCATGGCGCCTGCTCTTTTTTATCTTATTTATTCAAAGAACGATTTAATCTATTAGACAAAGAAATTCTGCTATCTGTCTTTGGAAATCAAATGTATGCTGCTGCTTTTACACATCAGGAATTGACAGTGTTCAACTGCTTTACAATAAAATCAAAAGAGGATATTGTAAAATATACCTTGATCTTGATTAAGCAATTGGAATATGACCGCAATCATGTGCGGGTGAACATCTTTGGTGCGGCATCAGACAATGGATTGACAGAGGTATGGGGCAAAGAATATTTTCAAAATTTCCGATTGCTTACGCCACATGCCAATCAGATTTATTCCCATGGATTTAAACATCTTAAATCTGTGAATCTGTTCGAAACAAAGTGGCAATTTGATCAATAACTGATTATGAAGAAAATTGCCATTTTTCCTGGTTCTTTTGACCCATACACATCTGGCCATCATGACGTGGTGATGAGGGGCCTAAATATATTTGATGAGGTCATCATCGGAATCGGGTATAACTCTACCAAGAAAACACGCTATTTCGAAATTGATGAAATGGTCAGCAAGGTGAAAAAGGTGTATGAAAACAATGACAGGGTAAAAGTGATCGTATACAATGAACTTACTTCTACACTGGCAAAAAAACACAATGCTCAATTTCTGATCAGAGGACTTAGAAATACCACTGACTTTGAATATGAGAACACGATAAGTCAGATGAACCGCTACCTCAATGAGGAACTGGAAACTGTATTTCTTATCACCTCACCTAAATTTGCCGCCATTAGCTCCACCATTATCAGGGAAGTGCATAAATTTGGTGGAGATGTGTCTGAATTTTTACCTTACGACATTTGAGGTTTTACATGTTTCTTAAGAAACTGCTTGAATAAGTAACGCATCGAAGGGTAAGAATTTACCAAAGCTACCTTCGCATCAGATTCGTAAAACCATCGGATATCTTCTATCCCCTCTTCTACTTGAGGAGTCATCTTTGAATCATCCAGGCAGTCCATCGAATACCAATACGTCTTCTTCAGGATACTCTTTCTGTTTTGGGTATACGTATGCCAGGTTTTACAGATTAACTCATTAGTTTTCACCTTCACTGCGCATTCCTCTTCGACTTCACGAACAGCACATTCCTTTGGAGTTTCTCCTTTTTCAAATTTTCCTTTAGGAAAATCCCACTTGCCCAGACGAAAAATCAGTAGAAACTTATCCTTCTTGACAGCTATCCCTCCTGAAGCCTTGATGGTTGAGAAACGGCTTTTCACAAACTTCTTAAGGGCATTTTTATCTTTGGAAACTAACGTAATTGAATCCAGATCTTTAATTTTCCTGTTCCGAAGCATGTACAGGATTTTAATGATTTTATCATGAGTTGGTTCATGTACAAGCACATCATCTATCCAGGATGAATTTGGACCTAAATCCTCAGTTTCTTGAAAGACGGTTTCATACCTCTTGGAAGAATTGAGTTCCTCATAACTTATTAAGTCAAAAGGTTTATCGTTAACGAAGATTCTCATTAAAAATCAAAGTTTAGGAAATAATTGATTACATATTATCAGCTTCCCCACCAGCAGGATATTTAGCATCCCACAATAAGAGGTCGGTATTCCTATTCTGCCACGGAGCTTTGCTGAGCAGACTACACTAGCTACTGGAATTCTCACAGATCTGCATTTAAGTAATAAATCAAAATTGCATATTTTTTTTCCTTAGCACAACCTTCACGAAATTTTATCAGTTAATTTTGAATATGGAAATTTTAAACCCCAATGTAGCAGCTGAAGTAGCCGATAAACTGTTGGAAATTCAAGCCATTAGACTACAACCTCAAAAACCATTCACTTGGGCATCAGGATGGAAATCACCAATCTACTGTGACAATAGACTTTCACTCTCTTTTCCTAAAGTGAGGTCAATGATCAAAGAGCAGTTGGTCAAGAGCATTCAACACTATTTTCCTGAAGTGGAAGCCATTGCCGGTGTAGCCACTGCAGGAATCCCTCAAGGTGCGCTGCTTGCCAATGATCTGGACATACCATTTATCTACGTACGGTCTAAGCCAAAAGGACATGGCATGGAGAACATGATAGAAGGCAAAATCACACCCGGTCAAAAAGTAGTGGTGGTAGAAGATCTAATTTCCACTGGCGGAAGCTCACTCAAAGCGGTGCAGGATTTGAAAGATGCCGGATTTGAAGTGCTTGGAATGGTTGCAATTTTCAGCTACGGTTTTGATGTAGCGGATGAAAATTTCAAGAATTCAAAAGTTAAACTTATCTGTCTCAGCACCTACGAAGCAATGCTTCCAAGAGCGGTTGAGCGTAAATATATTTCCGATGATGTGCTAAGTTCCCTCACTGAATGGAGAAAATCTCCTTCTACCTGGAATCCAGCTTGATTTACGGAAAGTAAAAGGAGGCTGTATCATAAGTCAATTCAAGAGCCTGAGATTTGGCTGTACGAAAATTGACTCAGAATTGACTCAGATACTTCCCCGAATAAAACAGAGGCTGTCTCAAAAGAAGAGACAGCCTCTGTTTTTCTTTTTTGATTATCCGGATTGACATCCCTTGGATCAACATGACATTTACGAGTTTCGTAGCCAACAAATTGACTATTCTCCATGGTCTATCTATGGGCAAGTCCATGAAAAGAACCGGAGGATGTCAATCTAATACTAAAAAGAGTGGAAAATTATATTATTGGAGGTGAACCACCATCTTACATATACCACTCCGCATACATTGGATAATTTTTGGCAGTTCTGGTAATTACTTCATTCATCGCCTCCCCTGTTTCTTTGACCTTCTTTGCCGGGATTCCTGCATAGATAGAATTGGCTTCCACAGTTGTATTTGCCAACACCACGGCTCCAGCCGCTATCACGGCCCCTGAATTCACAACCGCTCCATCCATCACTATCGCCCCCATTCCTATCAAAACTCTGTCGTGGATCGTACAGCCATGCACTACCGCATTATGGGCTATGGAAACCTCATTCCCAATATATGTTCCTGCTTTCTTGTAGGTGCAGTGAATCACTGCCCCGTCTTGGATGTTTGTATCACGGCCAATCTTGATTTCATGGACATCCCCCCGTATAACAGCATTAAACCAGACCGTACAATTCGCCCCCAACCTTACATCCCCCACGATCGTAGCATTAGGAGCAAGCCAGCAGCTAGATTCGATTTGCGGAGATTTACCATTTACTTCCAGTATAAGTGCCATTTTTTTATCAAGTTTGAGAAATTAATCGGACATTTGGGTTTAACAAAGTTTGAAATTTTCTTTTATTCCTTGAACTTTTTGCCAAATTTTAAGTTTCCGTGTATATACATATAAATCAGAATTAAACTCTCAACAAATGAAAACAATTAAACAAACAGGATTTATCCTAGGATTAGCATTATTGACATTTGCATGTGGCAAATCAGGAGAAACAGTAGAAACTACTGAGGCACAGGAAGTAGCTCAGGCAGAAGGAACTACTTTGGCCATTGACACTACTACTTCCAAGATCGCTTGGATGGGCTACAAGCCTACAGGCCAACATACCGGAATTATTCCAGCTACTTCAGGGACTTTAACTGTCAACGGTACTGAAGTCAGTGGTGGATCTTTCACCTTTGACATCACAGCTCTTGAAATCCACGACATGGAAGCAGGAACTGAAATGCATGGGAAACTTTTCACGCATCTTCAATCCCCGGATTTCTTTGATGCTGCCAATCATCCTACTGCTACTTTTGAAATCACTGCTGTAGAACCTTTCGCTGCGGGTGATGTGATCGCTGACGAAGAAGAATTTACTTCTGAAAACACTCCAAAAGCCAATACTGAGTTAAGCCCTGCCAACCCTACTCATTGGGTGAGCGGTAATCTCACCATGAGAGGCACTACGAAAAACATCAAATTCCCGGCCGCTATCAATGTAGCAGACGGAGCAGTGACCGCTAAAGCTGGTTTCAATATCGATAGAACTGACTGGGGTCTAGCTTACGGCGACGAAGCATCAGTTGCAGACAAGGCTAAAGATAAATTTGTCTATAACAATGTCGGCCTGGTATTGGATGTAAAAGCCAAATAATCACAACAAACTTATTATAAAGAGGAATTCTAACCGGATTCCTCTTTTTTTGTGCTACCAATGAAGAGTTCCCCCATCGTCTACCCTATTCCAGATTCTTTGTGGATTGAAAAACTTTGCCGCTGGGCAGACGTGAATTTTGACTTTTTTGCGCTCACCAACGGAAATGGTCACCATTATCCTGAAGAACCTTTTGCTACACGTTTTTTTGCGGGCAACATGCCTCTCTCTGAAAGTGAGCTTTGGAGTGAAACTACTGATTTTAAGAAAGTAGGAATAATTGGATACGACTTCAAAAATCGCTTGGAGAAACTGAATAGTGAAAACACAGCTTTCTTTGAGCTTCCCGAAATCTGTTTCTTCCAGCCTTCCTTTTCCATCACATTTGACGGAAAGAATATATGGTCCGAGGTAGAGTTGACCGGAGCTTTCTGGGAGGAACTTGAAAAGATAAAGTTGCCCAGCTCCCCTACTACTGCTTGTCCAGTCACCTCGCAAATCTCCAAAAAGGATTACCTGGAAAGTGTAAAAAAGATTCAGGACCATATTGTGGAGGGAAACACATATGAAAGTAATTTTTGCCAGGCCTACACCGGCAGCTTTGATGCATGGGATCCAATTGGTGCTTATTTCAGGTTGAACAGCCTATCTCCAATGCCTTTTTCCGCGCTCTTCAAGGCGAAATCCCAGTGGCTGGTTTCCGCTTCTCCTGAGCGATATCTGAAACGAAAAGGTGCCAAACTCATTGCCCAACCCATTAAAGGAACTATTAAACGGGGAACAACTGCACTTGAAGATTCTGCCAATAAAAAGATTTTGGCCACTAGTGAAAAAGAACAAGCGGAGAATTTGATGATCACTGACCTGATGCGAAATGACCTTTCCAAGGTATCACAGACTGGTTCAGTGGAAGTTAATGAGCTATTTGGTATTTATCCGCTGCCCAGAATTTTTCAGATGATCAGTACTGTATCTTCCGTATTAGCCGAAAATATGGACCTATCAAAAATCATTCAGGCAGCTTTTCCTATGGGAAGTATGACCGGCGCTCCAAAAATCCGAACGATGGAAATAATCGAAGAATTGGAGAGTTTCAAGCGAGGATGGTTTTCAGGTGCTTTTGGTGTAATTGAAGAAAATGGAGACTTTGATTTTTCCGTCATCATTCGGAGTATAATAGCAGATATGAAAGCCAAAAAGCTCTATTTTGGTGTGGGAAGCGCTATTACATACGATGCAGATGCTGCGCAGGAATATGATGAATGTAGGCTTAAAGCCCAAGCAATTCTAGAAGTACTCGGTGGAAAGTGAAAAAGATATAGCCCTCTCTCCTATCAGGAAAATCATCCATGTGGATATGGATGCATTCTATGCTTCTGTGGAGCAGCTTGATCATCCAGAATGGCGGGGGAAGCCACTTGTGGTAGGTGGAAATGCTGCCAGGGGAGTAATCGCTGCGGCAAGTTATGAAGCAAGGAAATTTGGCGTTTATTCCGCGATGTCGTCTGTATTAGCTGCCCGCAAGTGCCCACACCTTATTTTTGCACCCGCTAGATTTGATAGATACAGAGAAATTTCCAACCAAATACGGGATATCTTTTATGAATATACAGATCTGGTAGAGCCGCTTTCACTTGATGAGGCGTTCATGGATGTAACGGAAAATAAAAAAGGCCTGAAATCTGCCATTTTGATCGCCAAACAGATTCGCGAGAAGATCAAAGAACGTACTGGACTCAATGCTTCCGCTGGTGTTTCATACAATAAGTTTCTGGCTAAGATTGCCTCAGACCTGAATAAGCCGAATGGCCAAGCTGTAATCCTTCCTGAAGAAGCCGAGGATTTTTTGGAAAAACTGCCGATCAAAAAGTTCTTCGGAATAGGAAAAGTAACGGCTGAAAAAATGGCTGGATTGGGAATACATACAGGAAAAGATCTTAAGGAATATTCCCTTCAGTACCTTACCCGGAAGTTTGGTAAATCCGGCCTCCACTATTACAACATCGTCCGTGGGATCCATCTTTCTGAAGTCCAGCCGCACCGCATCCGAAAATCCCTCAGTGCTGAAAACACCTTTGAGAAAGACCTGCTGGCCATGGAAGATCTACTTGCAGCCTTGAAACCAATCAGTGACGAACTGATAAAACGGATTAAGAAAAGTGGAATCAAAGGCAGGACAATAACGTTGAAAATTAAATTTTCAGATTTCACGCAGCAAACTCGCAGCAAGACGCAAGATCAATATCCCGAAGAAGAACATATTTGGGAAATTGCACAGGAGCTTTTGGCTCAAGATTCCTTTGAAAAGTCCATTCGCCTGCTAGGTCTGGGCATATCCAATCTCAATGTAGTCGAAGAGCACCAGCATTTTGGGGAGCAGTTGAAGATTCCATTTGAAGGATGATGGTGAGGAGTGAAGTATTCAGTGTTCAGTATTCAGTGTTCAATTGTTAATGCCTAAAAAACGTTGACCGTTTTAGCTCACTGTTAAACATTAATTTTAATCATATTCCAGAGTGATATTTGATCCGGAGGATGTTTTTCCCACAGCCCAGAGGGCTGTTACTTTCCCTCTGGTTGCTGTTTTGATATTCCGCCGTTGACTTTTCACCGTCGGATGTTTTCCCGGATTCAATATACATCTTTTCGAAAGTTAACGGGCTAACTCTGTTGAGCGCTTTATGGGGTTTTATTTCGTTGTAGAGTTGTACTGAACGGTCAACTTCTCTGACCAACTCACTAAAACTGCTTATAGATCTGTGCCGGAGGTAATTGTTCTTGATCACCCCGTTGATACGCTCTGCTTTGCCGTTTTCCCAGGGATGTTCACACATGCTGTTGACCAGTCCCTGTCTTTGGGTCTCCAGCAACAGTTCCCTGTCGTAATATTGACCCCCACCGTCAGAATGAAGAATGGTACCTCTGAGATCCACTCCCTTTCTCCGCTGAAAGGACATCCCCAGTGCAACCAGGGTGGTCTGTTCTGTAAACAGCCGCTTGGAGACACTGTAACCTAAAATTAACCTGGAGAAGGCATCAAGTATAAAGGTCAGGTAGTAAAATCTCCCGCTGACCCCGAAATAGGTAATGTCACTTACCCACAACTGGTTCATCCCGGTTAGCCTCAGGTCCAGCGTAAGATTATCAAACCTCACAACACCTTTGCTGTCAGTTGTTTTACAGTAATTTACCGGCCGTTCTGATACCTGGCCATGTTCCTTGCAAAACTGCTCAAACGCATCCCTGCCCATAAACTCAGGACGGAGAAGATAATACATGTCCCTTGCTCCCATCGTAGGATGCTCTGCCCGGATCTGGTAAACCAGGAACAACAACTGATGATGATAAGACTGTTGTTTCAGCTGACGGGCGAGCCTTTGGTGGAACGACTGCTTGCTTATCCCCAGGGCCCTGTAAAGCCGGTTTAGCCCAGACTCCATCATTTCCCGGTTTTGCCAGTAGTACCACAGGGTTCTCCAGAAAATTTTTTTTTAATATCGATCCGGTATTCCTGTTCAGCCAGCTCAATCATTTTTTGCTGGAAGTCGATCAGCAGTTGCTTTTGCCCTACTGCCCGTTCAAGCTCTGCTACTTTCTTCTTAAGTTCCAAAAGCTGTACTGTATCGCTTTGGCTTTCAACAATCAGACGTTCTTTCTTTCCTTTCATACTGCCGAATTTAGCTATCCATCGCCGGACTGACATATCCGAGACCTGGTATTGTCTGCAAAGATCACCCACTGTGACCA